>Ga0187894_10000305_pt1 | contig 66390 bp, 55 predicted proteins | sample GBC1701081metaG_FD_136650 | JGI IMG/M metagenome (GOLD analysis project Ga0187894, IMG submission 136650) | White microbial mat communities from a lava cave in the Kipuka Kanohina Cave System on the Island of Hawaii, USA - GBC170108-1 metaG ... | reverse complement strand
TTAATTGTCCAGGTCTCGCCCGACGCCAACAGCTTTGCGATGTCGCCCGGCCCGCGGTCGGAGATCGCCTGCTGCTCCTGATGAACCAGGATCTCCTCGTACGTCGTCTCCTCCTTGCGAGCGAGGACGCCGACCGGGATGGGATAGTCGGGCGCCCAGAGCTGGGCCAGGATGAGCGCGGTCGCCATGTCGGTCTCGTCGTGCACCCACACGGCATCGGCCGGAACGTCGGCGGCCCGCACCACCTTTGGACGGACGCCGTCCAGCACCAGCGCTCGGCGATCGTCGGCGGGCCCGAACAGGAGCGGCTTGCCGTGGGCGAGGCGTAGCTCCGACATCACCTTCGATTCCTTGTCGTAGAGCACGTTCCACGCCTTGTCGTTGTACACGTTGCAGTTCTGCAGGATCTCGACGAAGGCGGCGCCCTTGTGGGCCGCGGCGCGCTTCAACGTCTCCTCCATGTGCGCGATGTTGCGGTCGACGGTGCGCACCACGAACGAGGCGCCCGCCGCGAGCGCGAACGAGCACGGGCTGAGCGGCCGATCGGCCGAGCCCATCGGCGTGGACTTCGTGACCTTGCCCAGCTCGCTCGTCGGCGAGTACTGGCCCTTGGTGAGCCCGTAGATCCGGTTGTTGAAGAGCAGGATCGTCACGTCGACGTTGCGCCGCAGCACGTGCAGGAGGTGATTGCCGCCGATGCTGAGGCCGTCGCCATCTCCGGTGACCACGAACACCTTCAGCTCCGGACGCGCGAGCTTGAGCCCAGTGGCGATCGCCGGCGCGCGGCCGTGAATCGTATGGAAGCCGTAGGTGTTCATGTAGTACGGGAACCGGCTCGAGCAGCCGATGCCCGAGATGAACACGATGTCCTCTTTCGGGATGCCGAGGTCGGGCATCGTCTTCTGCACGGCGCTCAGGATGGCGTAGTCGCCGCATCCCGGGCACCAGCGCACGTCCTGGTCGGACTCGAAGTCCTTCTTCGTGTACTTCGGCAGAGGTCCGTCCTTCGCTTCCTTGACGGTGCTCACCGCTTCTCCTCCAAGATCTGGTTGATCGCCTCGAGGATCTCCTGGCTCGCCAACGGCATGCCGCTCACACGGTTGAAGCCAACTGCGTCCACGAGATATTCCGCGCGCAGGATGCGCACGAGCTGGCCGCTGTTGATCTCGGGGACCAGCACGCGCCGGTACTGACGAAGGATCTGCCCGAGGTCGGGCGGCAGCGGGTTCAGGTGCCGCAGATGGATCTGCGCCACGCCCTTCCCGTCCATCTGCGCCTCTTCGACGGCGGCCGTGATGGCGCCATAGGTGCCGCCCCAGCCGACGACCAGCAGGTCGCCCGTGGACGGGCCGTGAATGCTGGTCGGCGGAATCTCCTGGGCGACGCGCCGCACCTTCTCGGCCCGCGTCCGCACCATGTGGTCGTGGTTCTCCGGCTCGTACGAGATGTTGCCCGTGACGTCCTGCTTCTCGATGCCCCCGATGCGATGCTCGAGGCCGGGCGTGCCCGGTCGCACCCACGGCCGCGACAGCGTCGCGGGATCGCGCAGGTAGGGGAAGAACCCCTCGGGGTCCGTGCGGAAGTTGACCGGGATGTCCGGCAGCGCCTTCACGTCCGGGATCAGCCACGGCTCCGAGCCGTTGGCGAGATAGCCGTCGGAGAGCACCATCACGGGCACCATGTACTTGACGGCGATCCGCACGGCCTCGTAGGCGATGTAGAAGCAGTCGCCGGGCGTGCACGGCGCGATGACGACCACCGGCGACTCGCTGTTGCGGCCGTACAGCGCCTGCATCAGATCAGCCTGCTCGGTCTTGGTCGGCAGCCCCGTGCTCGGCCCACCGCGCTGGATGTCGAACACGATGAGCGGCAGCTCGGCCGTCACGGCCAGACCGATGGCCTCGCCCTTGAGCGCGATGCCCGGTCCACTCGACGCCGTGACACCGATGGCTCCGCCGAACGCCGCACCGATCGCCGACGTGACCGCCGCGATCTCGTCCTCGGCCTGGAACGTTCGCACGCGAAACCGCTTGTGCAGCGCCAGCTCCTCGAGAATGCTGCTGGCCGGCGTGATCGGATACGCCCCGAACACGACGGGAATCTGGGTCCGCTCGGCGGCGGCCAGCAGGCCCCACGCGAGCGCCCGATTGCCCGTCATGCTCCGATAGAGTCCCGGCGCCATCTCGGCCGCCTCGACGCCGTAGTGCTCGGCGAACATCTCCGCGGTCTCTCCGAAGGCATGCCCGGCCTTCAGCACGCGGATGTTCGCCTCGACGTAGGTCTGGTTCTTCGCGAAACGCTTCCGGATCGCGTCGAGGGTGGGATCGAGGGGGCGCGTGTAGATCCAGGACACCAGCCCGAGCGCGAAGAAGTTCTTGCAGCGCTCCTTCTCCTTCGCGTTGAGCGGCAGGTCCTCGAGTGCCTTCATCGTCATCCCGCTGATGTCGACCTGGTAGACCCGGTACTTCTCGGCGAGGCCGGAATCCTCGAGCGGATTCTTGGCGTAGCCGGCCTTGTCGAGGTTGCGCTGGTCGAACGCGGCCGTGTTCACGATCAGAATGCCGCCCATCTTGAGATCGGCCACGTGCACCTTGAGCGCGGCGGGATTCATGGCGACCAGCGCGTCGAGCTGATCGCCCGGCGTGTGCACTCGCTGGCTGCCGAACTGAAGCTGGAAGCTCGACACGCCGAACAGGGTGCCCGCCGGCGCCCGGATCTCCGCGGGGAAGTTCGGCAACGTCGAGATGTCGTTGCCGGCCCAGGCCGCCTCCGTGGTGAATTGCTCGCCCGTCACCTGCATCCCGTCGCCGGAGTCGCCAGCGAACCGGATCACGGCCCGGGTGAGCGTGCGACGGGGCTTCTGCGCGACCCCTGCGGGCGTCATCGTGTCGCTCATGATTCTCGTCCTTCCTCTCCGCTGGTCAGGACGGCGTCCGTCAGGGCAAACCGTCCCTCACTATGTTGACGTTGGTTCGCAACGCGGAGTGGCCCCCGCTACCCTTGACCCCGGGAAGCCCATCAGAGGAGTGACACTCCATGCAGATGCTACTCAAACTGTTGTAGAGAAGCAAGAATGTGTTGGCTCAGTGGTCCGACCGCTGGACCACTAAGACGTTCGCCCCGTGGGCTCGTCCGACTTTCGCAGCTGCTCGATGAATCGCTCGGCGACCGGGGTGAGGCGGCGGCCCTTTCGGTGAATGACTCCGATGGGTCGAACGAGCCCGGGGAACGTCGCCGGCAGCGCGGCGAGACTGCGCATGCCGACCTCGTTCGTCACGGTCGGCCGCGGCAAGATCGAGATGCCGGCGTTGATGCCGATGGCCTGCTTGATGGTCTCCACGTTGTCGAATTCCATCGCGACGTCGACCTTGACGTTGTGCTGCCGGAGGGCGCGGTCGATGGCCTTGCGGATCGCCAGGTCGTGGTCGAACGCGACGAACTTCTCCCCCGACAGCTCGGTCGGGGCGATGGACCGCCGCCGGGCCAGCCGATGCGCCGGATGCGCCACGACCACCATCGGTTCGGACCGCAGATGAATGACCTCGAGGGCGCGCGTCGCTACCGGGTACGAGAGGATGCCCACGTCTGCCTCGTCGTTGAGCACCGCCTCGACCACCTTGTGCGGATGCAGGCATTCGAGGAGCACCCGCGCCTGCGGATGCGCCGCCATGAACGGCTGCATGTGACGGCTCATGTCGTGGAGACCCACGGAGTAGATGGCGGCCACTCGCACCGTTCCGTCCACGCGCTGGCGAGAGGCCTGAAGCTCCGCTCGGGCCTTGTCGAAGTCCTGCAGCAGCGTCCGGCACGCCTCGTAGAACACCTGCCCCTGCTCGGTCGGCACGAGCGGGCGGCGCGAGCGGTCGAGCAGCGCCGCATCGAGCTCGCCCTCGAGCTGCTGGATCGACTGGCTCGCCGCGGACTGCGACACGCCCTGCGCCGCGGCGGCGCGCGAGAAGCTTTTCAAGCGCACGACGTCGCAGAAGAGGCGCAGCGTGTCGATCTGCATCGGGTCCGATCCTACACTATAAGTACCTCTAATGCAGAGATTTTATGGTTTTCCCCTTGGCTAATGCTGCCGTTTCGGTGTACGCTGCCGTTTCAAGCTTGACAAACGCGTTCCGCGCCCTCGGGGCCGTCGGTCCCCGACCGGCGCTCAGGCTGGGACCGACACAGAGAAGGGGAGACGCGATGTCGACGGAGACTTCGGGGGGGCTGCCGCCCGCGCAGGGCCTGTACGATCCCGCTCACGAGCACGACGCGTGCGGCGTCGGATTCGTCGTGGACATCAAGGGCCGGAAGTCGCACGCGATCGTCGAGCAGGCGCTCACCGTTCTGAAGAACCTCCTGCACCGCGGCGCGTGCGGGTGCGAGGTCAACACCGGCGACGGCGCGGGGATCCTCATCCAGATGCCGCACGCCTTCCTGTCGCGCGAGTGCGCCCGCCTGGAGATCGCCCTGCCCGCGCCCGGGCACTATGGCGCCGGCCTCGTCTTCCTGCCGCCGGATCCGGCCCAGGCGGCGACGTGCCGGGGCATCGTCGAGCAGGTCGTGCACGAGGAAGGCCAGACCGTCCTCGGCTGGCGCGCCGTGCCCACGGACGATGGCCTCGTCGGACCCACCGCGCGCTCGGTGGAGCCGGCCATGCGGCACGTCTTGATCGGCCGCGGCGCCGCCGTGCCGGACCGCGCGGCGTTCGAGCGCAAGCTCTACGTGATCAGAAAGCGCGTCGAGCACGCCGTCGGCGGCAGCGATCTCCCCGAGCGCAAGTTCTTCTACATCCCGAGCCTCTCGGCCAACACGCTCATCTACAAGGGCATGCTCTCGGCCGACCAGATCGAGCAGATGTTCCCCGACGTGTGCGATCCGCTCGTGGAATCGGCGCTGGCGCTGGTCCACCAGCGGTTTTCGACCAACACGTTCCCGTCGTGGCCGCTCGCGCATCCGTATCGGTACATCGCCCACAACGGCGAGATCAACACGCTGCGCGGCAACATCAACTGGATGCGGGCGCGCGAGGCGGTGTGCCGCTCGCGCCTGCTCGGCGACGATCTGAAGCGCATCTTCCCCATCGCGGTGGAAGGCGGCAGCGACTCCGCCGTGTTCGACAACGTCCTCGAGTTCCTGGTGATGGCCGGGCGCCCACTGCCCCTGGCCGTGCTGATGATGATTCCCGAGGCGTGGAGCGGCCACGAGTCGATGGACGACGACCGGCGCGCGTTCTACGAGTACCACTCCTGTCTCATGGAGCCCTGGGACGGCCCGGCGTCGATCGCGTTCACGGACGGCACCGTCATCGGCGCCGTGCTCGACCGGAATGGCCTCCGGCCGTCCCGCTACTACGTCACCAAGGACGGCCTCGTCGTGATGGCGTCGGAGGTCGGCGTGCTCGACATCCCGCCCGACCGCGTGCTCATCAAGGAGCGGCTGCATCCCGGGCGCATCTTCCTGGTCGACACGGCGCAGGGCCGGATCATCGACGACGTGGAGCTCAAGCGGACGTATGCCACGCAGCACCCGTACGGGGAATGGCTGCGCGCGTATCTGAAGCCCGTCGAGAGCCTGCCCGAGCCCCCCTCGGTGCCCGAGCCCGATCACGAGACGGTCCTGGAGCGCCAGCTCGCCTTCGGCTACACGCACGAGGATCTGCGCATCCTGCTCGCGCCCATGGCGGTGAACGGCGAGGAGCCCGTGGGATCCATGGGCACCGACACCTCGCTCGCCGTGCTCTCGAACCGCCCGCGGCTGCTCTACGACTACTTCAAGCAGCTCTTCGCCCAGGTGACGAATCCGCCGCTCGACGGCATCCGCGAGGAGCTGGTGACCCAGATCGCGACCACCATCGGGCCGGAGGGCAACATCCTCGAGCCCACTCCCGATGCGTGCCGCCAGATCAAGGTCAAGACGCCGATCCTGCACAACGAGGAGCTCGCGCGCATCCGTCACGCGGATCTACCGGGTTTCAAGGCCGCGACGGTCTCCATGCGATTCCCTGCCGCCGAGGGCGCAGTCGGGCTCGCTCGGGCGATGGCCGAGCTGTGCAGAGAGGCCAGCCAGGCCGTGGCAGACGGATACACCTACCTGATCCTGTCGGACCGGGGCATCGACGCCGATCACGCGCCGATCCCGGCGCTGCTCGCCACCGCGGGGGTCCATCACCATCTGATCCGTGAAGGCAATCGCGTGCGGGTCGGCCTGATCATCGAGACGGGCGAAGCGCGCGAGGTCCATCACATGGCGCTGCTCCTGGGCTACGGGGCCGGCGCCATCAACCCGTACCTGGCCTTCGAGACCCTCGGCGACATGATCGACCAGGGCCTGCTCCGCGGTCTCGATCACACGACCGCGGTCAAGAACTACATCAAGGCCCTCAACAAGGGGATCCTCAAGGTCATCTCCAAGATGGGGATCTCGACGATCCAGTCGTACCGCGGCGCGCAGATCTTCGAGGCGATCGGACTCGACAAGGCGTTCGTCGATCGATACTTCACGTGGACGGCCTCGCGGGTCGGCGGCGTCGGCATCGACGTCGTCGCGCAGGAGGCGCTGTCCCGTCATCAGCGCGCGTATCCTGACCGCCCCGCGGGGGCGCCCGAACTCGACTGGGGCGGCGAGTACCAGTGGCGCCGCGACGGCGAGTACCACCTCTTCAATCCGGAGACGGTGTTCAAGCTCCAGCACGCCACGCAGAGCGGCCAGTACCGGATCTTCAAGGAGTACACGGCGCTCGTCGACGCGCAGAGCCAGAATCTCGCGACGCTGCGCGGCCTCTTCGGGTTCAAGTGGGCGCCCGAGCCGGTGCCGATCGAGGAGGTGGAGTCCGTCGAGGCGATTCTCACGCGGTTCGCCACGGGCGCCATGTCGTACGGCTCGATCAGCCTCGAGGCCCACCAGACGCTCGCCGTCGCCATGAACCGGATGGGCGGCAAGTCGAACACGGGCGAGGGCGGCGAGGACCCCGCTCGCTACCAGCTGGACGAGCGCGGCGACTCGCGCCGGAGCGCGATCAAGCAGGTCGCCTCGGGGCGCTTCGGCGTCACCAGCGAGTACCTGGTCAACGCCGACGATCTCCAGATCAAGATGGCCCAGGGCGCCAAGCCCGGAGAGGGCGGCCAGCTGCCCGGGCACAAGGTCTATCCGTGGATCGCCAAGGTGCGCCACTCGACGCCCGGGGTGGGCTTGATCTCCCCGCCGCCGCACCACGACATCTACTCCATCGAGGACCTGGCGCAGCTCATCCACGACTTGAAGAACAGCAACCCGCGGGCGCGGATCAGCGTGAAGCTCGTGTCCGAGGTCGGCGTCGGCACCGTGGCGGCAGGTGTCGCCAAGGCGCACGCGGACGTGGTCCTGATCTCCGGGCACGACGGCGGCACGGGCGCGTCTCCCCTCACGTCGATCAAGCACGGCGGGACCCCCTGGGAGCTGGGCCTCGCGGAGACGCAGCAGGTGCTCGTGATGAACAAGCTCCGCGACCGCATCATCGTCCAGACCGACGGCCAGCTGAAGACCGGGCGCGACGTCGTCATCGCCGCGCTGCTCGGCGCCGAGGAGTACGGGTTCTCCACCGCGCCGCTCGTGGTCATGGGATGCATCATGATGCGCGTCTGTCATCTCAACACGTGCCCGGTCGGCATCGCCACGCAGGATCCGCGGCTGCGCGCCAAGTTCGGCGGCAAGCCCGAGTTCGTCCAGACGTTCTTCCGCTTCATCGCCGAGGAGGTACGCGAGATGATGGCGCGCCTCGGCTTTCGCTCGATGGACGAGATGATCGGGCGCGTGGACCGCCTGGACGTCCGGCGCGCCGTCGATCACTGGAAGGCGCGGGGCCTCGACTTCTCGGCGATCCTCTACCAGCCGCAGGTGGGCCCCGAGGTCGCCATTCGCCGCGTCGTCGAGCAGGATCACAGCCTCGACAAGGCGCTCGACGTCACGACGCTCCTTCCGATGTGCCAACCCGCCCTCGACCGGCAAGAGGTGGTCGACATCCGTCTGCCGATCAGGAACGTGAACCGCACCGTCGGCACCATCCTGGGCTCCGAGGTCACGCGGCGATACGGCGCCGTCGGCCTCCCCGACGACACGATCCGGATCCACTTCACCGGCTCCGCCGGCCAGAGCTTCGGTGCGTTCGTGCCCCGCGGCATCACGCTCGTGCTCGAGGGCGACGCGAACGACTACATTGCCAAGGGCCTGTCCGGCGGAAAGATCGTGGTCTTTCCGCCACCTGAGGCGACGTTCGTGGCCGAGGAGAACATCCTCGTCGGCAACGTGGCGCTCTACGGCGCGACCAGCGGCGAGGCGTACTTCCGTGGTGTCGCCGGCGAGCGGTTCGCCGTCCGGAACAGCGGCGCCCTCACGGTCGTGGAAGGCGTCGGCGATCACGGGTGCGAATACATGACGGGAGGACGGGTCGTGGTCATCGGCCCGACCGGCCGCAACTTCGCGGCCGGCATGTCGGGTGGCATCGCCTACGTCCTCGACGAGGACGGATCGTTCAAGAGCCGGTGCAACCTCGGCATGGTCGATCTCGAGGCGGTCGTCGACACCGCCGACGTGGAGATGGTCAAGGATCTCCTCTCGCGGCACATCCGGTACACCGAGAGTCCGGTGGCGGCCCGCGTGCTCGTGAACTGGAAACGCACACGCGAGCAATTCGTCAAGGTGATCCCCAAGGACTTCAAGCGGGTGCTCGTCGCGATCAAGAAGGCGCGGGAGACCGGCATCCCCGAGGACGACGCGATCATGGCGAGCGCGCACGGGTAGGACACTCGGAGGGGGGCTTCGCCCCCCTTCCGACGGCGCCTCGGGCCGCGACGCGGCCCGGGGCGGCTGCCTCCCCCCAGGAGGCGCGGGCGAAGCCCGCGCCGGGAGCGGAACATCTCGATGGTTGACGGTATGCGGGGCACCTCCGGGAAGCGGCGCATTGTGGCGTTGGAACGATAGAGCACATCGGGCATGGGAAAAATCACTGGGTTCATTGAGTTCAAGCGGGAGAAGCAACCCTATCGGCCTGTCGCGGAGCGGATGGCGGATTGGCGGCAGGTCATGCTGCCTTGGCCGATGGACAACCTCCAGCGGCAGGGCGCGCGGTGCATGGACTGCGGCATCCCCTTCTGCCATCAGGGGTGTCCCCTCGGCAATCTCATCCCCGACTGGAACGACCTCGCCTACCGGGACCGCTGGCGCGAGGCGATCGACCGGCTGCACGCCACGAACAACTTCCCGGAGTTCACCGGCACGTTGTGCCCGGCGCCGTGCGAGGGATCGTGCGTCCTTGGCATCAACGACGATCCCGTCACCATCAAGGGCATCGAGCTCGGGATCGTCGACCGCGCGTTCGAGGAAGGTTGGATCCGTCCGGAGCCGCCCGAGGTCAGGACCGGCAAGAAGGTTGTGGTGATCGGCTCTGGCCCGGCGGGACTCGCCGCCGCCCAGCAGCTCAATCGGGCGGGGCACTGGGTCACCGTGCTGGAACGCGCCGATCGCATCGGAGGGCTGCTCCGCTACGGCATTCCGGAGTTCAAGATGGAGAAGCGGGTGCTCGACCGGCGCCTCGCCCAGATGGCCGCGGAGGGCGTCCGCTTCGAGACTGGACAGCACGTGGGTGTCGACGTTCCCGTGGAGGACCTGAGGCGCGAATACGACGCGCTCCTGCTGACCGGCGGCGCCTGCGCGCCCCGGGACCTGCCGATCCCGGGACGGGAGCTGGACGGCGTCCACTTCGCCATGGACTACCTCACGCTGCAGAACCGGCGATGCGAGGGCGATGCGGTACCCGACGACGGCTTCATCACCGCGGCGGGCAAGCACGTCGTCATCATCGGGGGCGGAGACACCGGAGCCGACTGCCTGGGCACGGCGCATCGCCAGCGGGCGCGATCGATCCATCAGTTCGAGATCCTGCCGCGCCCGCCTGACCAGCGGGCGCCGGAGAATCCCTGGCCCCAGTGGCCGAACGTCTATCGCGTCTCCTCCGCGCACGAGGAGGGCGGCGAGCGCGTGTACGCGGTCTCGACCAAGCGCTTCGTCGGCGACGCGGCAGGGCGGCTCACCGCGCTCGAAGTGATCCGCGTCGAGATGGTGAAGGACGCTGGGCGGGTGACGTTTGCGGAGGTGCCGGGGTCCGAGTTCACGCTCCCCTGCGATCTCGCCTTGCTGGCCATGGGCTTCCTCGGTCCGGAGCGGCCGGGAATGCTCGCCGCGCTCGATGTGAAGTTGACCGAGCGCGGCACGGTCCAGCGCGACGAGCAGTGGATGACGAGCGTGCCCGGCGTCTTCACCGCCGGCGACATGCAGCGAGGGCAGTCCCTGATCGTCTGGGCGATCGCCGAGGGCCGGAGCGCGGCGCGCGGGATCGATCGCTACTTGATGGGTCGCTCGGACCTGCCCGCCCCGTTGCGGTAAGAGGGCGGCGCGGGCGTCGCTCTCACGGGCGCGCCGGACTCTGCCAGCAGACGCGCCCGACGAAGAACGGCCCGAGGGATTCGAGGTACGCCGAGGTCTGCGTCGTCCCCCTCATCGCCTGGACCAGGTGCGAGAGCGGGTGGAGCTCCTTCCCGACGAGCCCGATCACGAAGTCGTTGTCGTGCGTGTCGAGGCCATGGCACGCGAGGCGGATGTCGAGCGCGAGATCGGCCTCGCCGTAGGTGCGGCCAACGGTCCCGTGCTCCCGGAGGATGGCCGCCTGCCCCTTGGGATCGAGTCGGGCGAACGCGCCGCTCCGGCGCAGCGGATACCAGATCGCCCAGGGACGATCGGGGTCGAGCACGATGCGCCGTGGTCGGTCGAGCAGCCAATCGTCGAGATCCGCCTCGAACCCCGAGGCGTACGTGCGTCCCAGCATGGCGAACTCGGGGCGACGGGCGAGGCGGGCGAAGGCCTCGCCGGCGAGCACGTCGCGCACGTCCGTCGCCAGCACGATCGGATCGACTGCCCAGACGAGCACCCCGACCCCGCGCGGATCGTTGACGTCAGCGTAGAGCACGGCGTCCACCCGCGCGGCCTCGAGCGCCGCGACGAGCGTCTTCGTCTCGCCGCACCCGGTGAATGCCTGGAATTGCATGAACAGCCGGCGGGTCGAGACCTGCCCACCCGCCCCGCGCTCCCGCACGTCGGCCGTCGACTCCGCCTGCGCATCCCGCTGCCCGTGTCCGTCGGCGCCCATCCTCTCCGGCTCCTCGAACGAGTGCCCTGCCCACCGAGAGACTACCAGCGGGTCCGGGCCTTTGCCACTGCCGCCGTCCGAGCGGCCGTCGCCCCTCTGCTACACTAGCCCGCGTGGGTCGACGGGGCGCATCGCGAGCATCCATCCATGGGCCGGCCGACTCCAAAGAACGAGGGACTGTCATGAGCGATCGCGACACGTCGGCGTCCGAGTTGTCCAAGATGCTCACGGGACTCGGCTGGGAGTTTCCCTTCGAGCGGGAATTGAGCCTCGGCCCCCTGATCCGGTTCTGGGATGAGACGATCGCCACGTCCGATTCGCTGCGCGGCAAGCTGGCCCGGGCGATCCAGGACGAGCTGCGGGGGGCGCCCGAGCTGTCGCGCCCGATCGAGAGCCCCGAGCCCCTGGCCCGGCACGCCGACCTGATCGAGGCGCTGATGACGGCCGTGTTCCCGGCCGTGTTCTGGGGGCAGGAGCATTCCGCGGCGTTGATCCCGTTCGAGCTCAGGAGCTTCTACTCGACGCCGGCATTCCAGCGTGATCTCGCGGAGGCCGATGGGCGGCTGCGCGGGCGGCTCAACGTCGACAAGGACACGCTGGTCCGGTTCCGCCTGCTGAACGCGTACTCGCTCGCGCTCGCGCGCCTCCACGGGGTGGCCTTCCTGGTCGACGATCCCATCATCTTCACCGTGGACGATCGCGAGACCGGGCTCGACCGCCATTTCAAGATCAACTTCGAGGGGCGCTTCGTCGACGTCGAGCCCGTGAAGGCATTGCCGCCGCTCCGGCCCGAGGTGCGGGCGCGCTTCGAGGCGAGGGCCGGCGACTTCCAGGCGCTGGCCGCCGTCTTCCCGCCGGGCAGCGTCCGCTTTCGCGGCTTCACCGTGCTGCGGGCGCTCGACGTCACGGACCAGGAGGTGCTGTCAAGCCTCAAGCGCGACTTGATCGACAAGGAGTCCATCGTCTCCAGCGCGCGCTTCGACGCCCTTCAGATCAAGCTGCGGACCCTGCTCCGGCGGCCCGAGCTGCACCTCGGGGTGGCCGCGATCGCCGGGGAGCGGGTGCTGTCCCTGAACCACGGCTCGCGTCTCGATCACTCGTGCATCTTCGCCGACTCGATCCACAGCAAGCGGTCCGATTTCGCGGGATCGATCTTCGAGCGCGCGGCGCTCGAGGGCAAGCCGCTCTTCGTCGAGGACCTGGGCGCCTATCCGAGCCGGACGGCCGTCGAGGACGACATGCTGCACAACGGGGTCCGGAGCATCGTGATCGCGCCGCTCCACTACCAGGGCACGACGATCGGCACCCTGTCGCTCAGCTCTCCGCGGCCCGACGATCTCAACCCGCTGCAGAAGCCCCGGCTGCAAGAGGTGCTGCCACTCTTCTCGATGGCGGTCAAGCGCAGCATGGACGAGTTCGACATCCGGATCCAGGCATTCATCAAGGAGAAGTGCACCGCGATCCACCCGGTGGTCGAGTGGCGGTTCCGGAAAGCCGCCTTCGAGAGCTACGAGCGCGCGGAGATGTCGACCGGGGCGCCGCCGTCGGAGCTCGGACCGATCGTCTTCCAGGACGTCTATCCTCTGTACGCGATCGCGGACATCCGCGGCTCGTCCACGCAGCGGTCGTGGGCGATCCAGGCCGACCTCCTGGCCCAGCTCGGGCTCGCGCGCGACGTCCTGCAGACGGCGCACGAGGCGCGACCGCTGCCCATCCTGGACCAGCTGGCGCATCGGATCGACACCTACGCGGGCGAGCTCGAGATCAACCTCCGGAGCGGCGATGAGATGGCGATCATCACGTTCCTGCGCACGGAGATCGAGGCGCTCTTCGATCACCTCCAGACGTTCGGCCCCGAGGTGCGCCAGCGGATCGAGGCCTATCGGAGCGCCGTGGACCCGCGCGTGGGCGTCGTGTACGCGAAACGCCGGGATTTCGACGAGAGCGTGACCTCGATCACCGACACGATCTCGAGCTACATCGACCTCGAGGAGCGCGCCGCGCAGGCGATGTACCCGCACTACTTCGAGAAGCAGCAGACCGACGGGGTCGACTACAGCGTGTACGTCGGCGGCGCGCTCCTCGAAGATGGCCGCTACGATCCGCTCTATCTGAAGAATTTGCGCCTCTGGCAGCTCATGGTCGCGTGCGGGATCGCGCTTCGAGCCGAGCGGATCAAGGACCAGCTCCGCACCCCCCTCGAGGTGACGAATCTGATCCTCGTCCAGCACACGCCGCTGGCAATCCGATTCCGGTTCGACGAGAAGCGCTTCGACGTGGACGGGGCCTACAACGTGCGCTACGAGATCATCAAGAAGCGCATCGACAAGGCCGTGATCCGCGGCACGACCGAGCGCCTCACCCAGCCCGGCAAGATCGCCCTCGTGTACTCGCACGGCAGCGAAGCGGTCCAGTGGCGGGAGTACATCGACTATCTACAGAAGCTCGGATACCTGACGGGCGACGTGGAGGAGGTCGAGCTGGAAGAACTGCAGGGCGCCCAGGGCCTCCGCGCGCTGCGCGTCACCGTGGATCTGAGCCACCGGGACACCGAGCCGACGACGGCAACCGCCATGCTCCCGCTGTCCACGCCCGCGGAATAGATCGCCGCGACCCAGGAACCAGGTCCGCGTTCGAGCGCCGGCTTCGCCGGCGCAATCCGCAGTTTCACGGGGGGAGGCCGGCACGAGCGAGCCGCAGGCTCGGCGGGCCGTCGGAAGGGGGGCGAAGCCCCCTCCGAGAGATTTATCCGCCGCGAGTGTGCATCTCGAGGTGGGGATCTCGCCTGAGTTCTCCGATCTGGATCAGCGGCCGCCGTTCCGTGACCGCGAGGCGCTCCTCGGCCCCCCGGTCCGAGCGACGCTGCCACGTCGAGGTGATCATCGCCTCGAGCTCCTCGCGGGAGGCGCCACGCCGCAGCGCCTGCCCCAGATCGATCCCGGCCGTCGCGTAGAGGCACAGATACCAGACGCCGTCCGCCGTGAGACGGCTCCGGTCACAGCTCCGGCAGAACGGCTGGGTCGTGGACGCGATGATGCCGAACACGGTCCCGTCCGGCAGCCTGAACCGCTCGGCCGGCGCCGAGCTGTTCTCGACGAGGGGCTCGATCGCGCCGTACCGGGCCTCCAGGACCTGCAGCATCTCGACCCTCGACATCACCTGGGCCATCGACCATCCGGTCGCGCCCCCGACGTCCATGTATTCGATGAAGCGCACCTCGCCGTTCACGCGCCGCCCGTACTCGACGAGATCGACCAGCTCGTCGTCGTTGACGCCGCGGATCACCACGGTATCGATCTTGAGTCCGGGCCAGCCGGCGGCGCGCACGGCCCCGATCCCCTCGAGGACGCGCGCGTGGGTGTCACGCCGCGTGAGCCCGCGGAATCGTTTCGGGCGCAGCGTATCGAGGCTCACCGTCACGCGGCCCAGGCCGGCGCGGTGGAGCGCCGCGGCCTGCTCGGCCAGCAGCACGCCGTTCGTCGTCAGCGCGAGATCGCGGATGCGGGGGCGCGCGGCGAGCAGTCGAACCAGCGCGGGGAGATCCTTCCGCAGGAGCGGCTCGCCGCCGGTGAGGCGCACCTTGTCGACGCCCAGATTAGCGAAGACGTCGACGAGCACGGCGACTTCCTCGAAGGAGAGGATGTCCTCGCGCGGCAGCCACGCGTAGTCCTCCTCCGGCATGCAGTATCGGCAGCGCAGATTACAGCGATCGGTGACCGATACCCGGAGGTTCGAGAGCGGCCGGGCGAGCTGGTCGCGGACGGCGGAGGGCATCACGGCAGATCGACGAAGATCGCGCCCTGATCGACCGTGACCGGGAAGCAGGCGACCCGGACCGCCGGGTTGTTGACGTTGGCGCCCGTCCGCACGTCCCACCGCCATCCGTGCCAGGGACAGATGCTGACCGTTCCGTCGACGTCGCCCTCGCCGAGCGGACCCCCGCGATGGGGACAGTCGTTGTCGAGCGCGAAGTACGAGCCGTCCACGTTGAACAGCGCGAGGACCTTGCCGCCGGCGTCGACGACGCGCGCCTCCCCGGCCGGCACGTCCCCAGCGTTGGCCACCCGCACACGTGCCATCGATCCGTCAGGCCTCCACGGGCTCACCGAGGCCGGCGCGCTGCCACTCGCGGAGCAGGCCCGCCTTGCGGACCCCGACCTCGAAATGGTCCCACGGGAACGTCTCGGCGGCGTCGCGCGTCCGGTGCGTGTAGACGCTCGCGTCGACGTCCCACGTCCGGAGCGCGCGACGCCAGTCGCCGTCGAGGCCCGCTGCGAGCTCGACGAAATCGGCGACGCGGCGATCGCCCCGGGCCAGGAGCGCCTGCAGGGCCGCCTCGCGGGGGTTCTCGTGCACCACCCGCACCGAGAGCCGGCGCGCACCCCGCTTGATCACGTCGAGCTTGTCCTCGAGACTGCGCACGTCGTCGAACGGCGCCCACTGAAACGGCGTCCAGGGCTTCGGGACGAACGAGGAGACCGACAAGGTGAGCTTGCCGAACGGATGACCGTCCGGACCGGGCACGCGCAATCGGGCGAGCATGCGTTCGGCGAGGTCCACGATGGCGAGGACGTCCTCGCGCGTCTCCGTGGGCAGCCCGATCATGAAGTAGCACTTGAGGTTCGGGATGCCGTACTTCCGGAGCAGGTCGCACGCCGCGTACAGTTGCTCGTCGCTGATGACCTTGCGGACCACGCCGCGCAGGCGCTCGGTCCCGGCCTCGGGCGCCATCGTGAGCGTGCGATGCCCGCCGCGCTCGAGCGCCGCGACGAGATCCTCGGTCAAGCTGTCCGCCCGGAGGGACGAGATCGACACCTCGACGCCCGCCTCCTCGAGGATCTTCATCAAGCCGCCAATCCACGGGTAGTCGGACACGCAGGCCCCGACCAGCCCGACCCGCCGCCCGTCCTTGGCGATCTCCGCCACCGAGGCTCGGAGCGACTCGAGGCTTCGATGGCGGACCGGGCGATAGACCTGTCCCTCGAGGCAGAAGCGGCAGCCGCGGCCACACCCCTTGCCCACCTCGAGGAGGTGCATGTGTCCGTACTCGGCCCGGGGCGTCTTCAGGATCGACCGCGTCTCGTAGCGGTTGACGTCCTTGAGCCGGCGTTTCGCCACCACCGCGGGCACGGTGTCGTCCGTGGGGGTCACGGCCTCGATCCGGCCGTCGGCTGCGTAGGTGACCACATACGCCTCGGGGACGTACAGGCCGGAGAGCGGCCTGAGCGCATCGATCACGTGCCGGCGGTCGGCGCGGTCGGGCGCGGCCCGAGCGGCGCGAACGGCGCCGACGATCTCGCCCACCGCCTCCTCGCCCTCCCCCACCACGATCGCGTCCATGAACGGCGCCATCGGCTCGGGGTTCGAGAATGCACAGACGCCGCCCATCAGCACGACCGGATCGCCGGCACGTCGATCGCGGGATCGAAGGGGTACCCCGGCCATCCCCAGCAGCCGGACGACGTTGATGTAGTCGCCCTCGTAGGTCACCGAAAAGCCGATCACGTCGAAATCCGCCAGGGGCCGCTGCGACTCGAGGGAGAAGGGCGGCGTCCGGGTCCGGACGTGCTCGTCGAGGTCCTCGGGATCGGGGAAGAACACGCGCTCGCACACCACGTCCGGCAAGGCGTTCAGGTGTTCGTAGATCGTCTGGAAGCCGAGGTTGGACATCCCGACGGCGTAGGTGTTGGGGTACACGAGGGCGAAGGACACCCGCCCGCCCCACTCCTTTCGGACGGTGCCGTCCTCTCCGTCGACGAGCGCGCGGGCTTTCTTCTTGAGGGCCCAGGACATGGCGTCAGTCTACCATTGGGGTACACACGACAGGGATGCGCACCCGGTCGCCGCGCACCACCACCATCGCAGAGGGACGGCGACCGGGGGTCGGCGAGATCGTTCGAAGGGCTAGACGCCCATGATCTGGATGTCGATGCTCCGCGAGCGCGGGCCATCCAGCTCGGCGAACAGGATCGACTGAAAGCGGCCGAGCGACAACTCGCCGCCACTGATACCCACCGCGACGCTCCGGCCGAGCAGGGCCGCGCGCAGATGGGAGGCGGCATTGCCGCGCTCGCAGTCGGAGTACCGGGGATCGTCGTGCTTGTAGCCGCCGTCGTCGGCCACCAGGCGCTCGAGCATGGTCTTCAGATCTTCCACGAGGGCCCCTTGAAACTCGTTCACGAACAGCGCGCAGGTGGTATGGAGCGAATTGACCAGGAGGATTCCCTCCTTGACGTCGGCGCTCAGCATGATGTCGCGGATCTGCTTGGTGATGTCGAGGACCTGGGTGCGCTTTTCGCTCAGCATCGTGAAGGTCTTTCGGACCACCTTCAAGGTCTGCACGTCACTCCCTCCCTGGCCCCGGGCCATTGGCCATGGCCTCGATTGTGACTGCATCTCATTCATGGTGCCGAGGGGGGGAATCGAACCCCCACGGCCCTCGCGGACCAGCGGATTTTAAGTCCGCTGCGTCTCCCAGTTCCGCCACCCCGGCCCGACGCCCGTCGCCGTCGAAGAGTGGAGGCGGCGAGCGGATTCGAACCGCTGAATAGAGGTTTTGCAGACCTCCGCCTTAGCCACTTGGCTACGCCGCCACTTTCATCGCCTTGCAAAAATGGAGCGGGAAACGGGATTCGAACCCGCGACCCCAACCTTGGCAAGGTTGTGCTCTACCACTGAGCTATTCCCGCGACCCCGCGGCCGCAACACCGTCGCGAATTCTAACAAAGGCCTTGTATCGTGTCAACTTACGGGTCATCTGGGACCTCGCCGCGGAGGTATTCCGCCGCCTCCTCCGGCGGCGTCGGGTTGATGAAGAACCCGGTTCCCCACTCGAAGCCAGCCACCCGGACGAGCTTCGGGATGATCTCGAGGTGCCAGTGGAAGTGGTCCAGGGTCGGCGTCCGCAGCGGGGCGCTGTGGAGCATGAAGTTGTAGGGCGCGTCGCCGAGGTGGCGCCCCATGGCGCCGAGCACCATCGCGAGCAGGCTCGAGAGGGCGCCGAACTCCTCCACGGGCGTCGTCTCGAAGCTCGACCGATGGGCCACGGGCAGGATCCACGTCTCGAAGGGAAACCGGGGGGCAAAGGGCGCGAGGGCCATGAAGCCTCCGGCCTCCCGGATCACCCTGAGGCCGTCCCGCCGCTCCTGCCGGACGATGTCGCACCAGATGCAGCGCTGCTTGATCCGAAAGTGCTGCGTGGCCCCGGCTAGCTCTTCCTCGACCATGCTGGGAACGATCGGCGTCGCGATGAGCTGCGAATGCGTGTGTTCGAGCGAGGCCCCAGCCGGGTCCCCGTGGTTCTTGAAGACCATGACGTACTCGAGCCGGGGGTCCTTGGCGAGATCACGGATACGGTCGCGGTAGGCGCGGAGGACCTCGGCGAGATGCGCCGGCCGCAGACGCTCGATCGTCGCATCGTGGTCCGGCGCCTCGATCACGACCTCGTGCGCGCCAACCCCGTTCATCCGATCGTACAGGCCCTCCCCGGAACGCTCGAGCTCGCCCTCGATGCGAAGCGCCGGGAACTTGTTCGGGACGACCCGCACCAGCCATCCCGGGCCGTTGGGCTCGCTGCCATGAGGCCGGAGCGCCCACACCTCGTCGGGCGTGCGCGATTCCTGTCCATCGCAGAACACGCACGGCCCGCCCTTCCGCTGCCAGCGGGGGGCCACGAAGTCCGACGGTCGCCGCGCGCGCTCCGTCGAGATGATGACCCAGCGCCCGACGACAGGATCGCGGCGCAGCTCAGGCACGGACGTTCACCTCCTCCTCGGCGCGCGGGTCCCGTCCGAGCAAGGCGCCGAGCGCCTCCGCCACCGGGCGCGCCTGAAAGAGCACCTGGCCCACCTCCTCGCAGATCGGCATCGGCACCGCGACCTCTCGCGCGAGCGAGAGCGCGGTCGCCGTGGTCCTCACGCCCTCGGCCACCGTTCGCGTCGCCGCCTCGACATCGGCGAGGCTCCGGCCTCGAGCGACCTCACGGCCGAGCGCCCGGTTCCGGCTCAGCGATCCCGTGCAGGTCAGGACGAGGTCGCCGAGACCAGCGAGCCCGCTGAAGGTCGCCGGCTGCGCGCCGAGCGCGACGCCGAGCCGGGTCATCTCCGCGAGGCCGCGAGTGATCAGCGCCGCTCGCGCGTTCTCGCCGAGTCCGATGCCGTCGCAAAGGCCGGTGGCGATGGCCATCACGTTCTTGAGCGCCCCCGCCAGCTCCACGCCCAGGACATCGCGATTCGTGTAGAGCCGGAACGCCGGCGCGGCGAGCTCATGCTGGAGGCGTCGCGCCACGACCGCGTCGGCCGACGCGACGACCAGCGCCGCGGGCAGCCCCGCCGCGACTTCGCGGGCGAACGACGGGCCGGAGAGGACGGCGACGACGCGCCCCGGGAGCAACGCTCCGAGCAACTCGGAGATGCGCTGTCGGCGGCGCGGTTCGAGGCCTTTGGTGGCCGAGACCACCACCGCCTGGGGCGGGACCAGCTGCGCCATGGGCGCGACCACGTCCTCGAGCAGATGAGACGGGACCGCGACGAGGACCGTGGCGGCGGCCTCGAGCGCTCGGTCCGCGGAGGACGTCGCCTCGACCTGTTCGGGAATGGCGATCCCCGGCAGGTATCGAGCGTTCTCCCCGGTCGTCGCGATGTCGCGTGCGAGCATCGGGTCGCGCGCCCAGAGTCGCACGGTGCGACCGAGCCTGCCGAGGTGAATGGCGAGCGCGGTCCCCCAGCCCCCCGCGCCGACCACCGCGAGCGGGGCGCGGCTCACCGCCCCGGGCTCGAGGCCGAGGCGGCGCGCTCGCCGAGGCGACGCTCGCGGCCGGTCGCGAGCCGGCGGAGGTTCCCGTGATGGCGGACGATGATGATGAGCCCCGCGAGCGCGGCCGCGGCGGTCGATGCGCGCGGGTAGCCGAGCGCCGCCACGCCGAGAGGCAGGCAGAGGCAGGCCATGACCGAGGCGAGCGAGACGTAGCGGAAGGTGGCGACCACAGCCAGCCACACGAGCGCCGCCGGCGCCGTGGCCCAGGGCGCGAACGCCAGGAACGCGCCGAACCCCGTCGCGACGCCCTTGCCCCCGCGGAAGCGCAGGAAGACAGGCCAGCAATTGCCCACGATCGCGGCGACCGCGCCGGCGGACACCCACGAGGCCGCCGGGTCCATCGCGCGCGCGACGCTCACGGCCAGGAATCCCTTCGCGACGTCGCCCACGAGCGTGGCAATCGCCGGCAGCGTGCCGAGCGTTCGGAGCACGTTGGTGGCGCCGATGCTGCCGCTTCCCGCGCCGCGGATGTCGATGCCGCCCGAGAACCGCGCCACCATGAATCCCACGGGGATCGCGCCGATGAGGTAGGCCGCCAGGAGCCCGAGCAGGCTCACGGCCAGCGCTCCCGATCCTTGACGAGGGCCTTCACCCCGGTGCTGAGGAAAAAGCGATAGAAGTAATCCGCCCCGGACAGGATCGTCAGCACGAGGGTCACCCAGACGATGACGGTCGAGACGAGGTGAAACGGCATCAGCTCGCCGAGCGCGCCCTTCTCGATGATCAAGATCGTGATCATCAAGTACTGCGAGACGGTCTTGGCCTTGCCGAAGCCAGAGGCCGGGACCACGGCGCCCATCGACAGCGCCACGCCGCGGAGCCCGGTCACGGCCAGCTCGCGCCCGATGATGACGACGGCGACCCAGGCCTCGACCATGTCGATCTGCACCAGCGCCACCAGCGCCGCAGCAACCAGCAGCTTGTCCGCCACGGGATCGAGCAGGGTCCCGAGCCGTGTCACCTGGTTCCAGCGGCGGGCCATACGCCCGTCCAGCCAGTCGGTGAGCGACGCCGCGACGAAGATCACGGCGGCGATGAAGACGTGGACGCGGTCGGACGAGATGAGGAAGACGATGATGAGCGGCACCAGCACGATGCGGAACAGCGTGAGCGCGATCGGCACGTTCACCGGTCTCGCTCCCGCGCCGGCGCCGACTTCTCCAATCCGGGCCCCGGGAAGATGACCCCGGCCTCGAAGATCGGCACCAGCGACGACGTCGCCGGACGCAGGCAGGCCTCGAGATCGGCCGCTCGCCCCTGTCTCGCGAGGTTACGCGCCCACTCGGACTCGAGCGCCAGGTGATCGAGGCGCTCGGCGTAGTACTCGCCGAGGCGCAGGGCGGCCAGCGCCGCGTCGGTCAAATCCAGCGACGGTACCTCGGCGAGGACGCCCCCGACGAGGAGGCCGGCGCAGACGGCGTCCTCGAGCGAAAACGCCCCGCGCTCGCCCGCGCAGAGCACGGTGAGGTCGCGATCCTGCTCGATCGCCCAGCGCGCGGCGGCCGTCACGTTGACGAGGGCGGCAGCGGCCGCCGCCGCGGCGCGCCCGGCGTGGAGCATGGCCTCGGTGCCGTTGGTGGTCGTGAAGATCAGCGTGCGACCGGCGACCCGCTCCGCGACGAACTCGAGGGGCGAATTCCCGAGATGAAATCCCGCGATCGTCCGGCCGCCTCGCTCCCCGGCGAGCAACACGTCACCCACCGCGTAGCCGGCGGCGGCAGCGAGCGCGGCGTCGCGATCGGCCACCGGGACGATGCGGGCGCAGCCTGCCGCACACGCGGCGACGACGGTCGTCGTGGCGCGGAGCACGTCGACGACGACGGCGGCGCGGTCCGCGAGGGCGAGGCCGCGAAAATCGGCCGGGGTCAGCGCCACGTGCGCGCGCATGGGGTCGGCCGGACGCGCTACCGGGCGCGGTCTCGGTGCGCGCGGATCTTGAGGCGCAAAGCGTTCAGATTGATGAAGCCCTCGGCATCCCGCTGCCGGTACACCTGGTCCGCCTCGAAGGTCACGACGTCGGTCCGGTAGAGGGAGCGCGGCGACTTGCGGCCCGCCACCGTCACCGTCCCTTTGTACAGCTTGAGGCGGACGGTGCCCGTGACGTCCTTCTGGACCTGATCGATCAGGCCCTGGAGCGCCTCCCGCTCCGGCGTGAACCAGAAGCCGTAGTAGATCATCTCCGCGTAGCGGGGCACGAGCGAGTCTCTAAGATGCAGCACCTCGCGGTCCAGGGTCAGCGATTCGATCGCCCGGTGCGCGGTGTGCAGGATGGTCCCGCCGGGCGTCTCGTAGACGCCGCGCGACTTCATGCCGACGAACCGGTTCTCCACGAGATCGACGCGGCCGATGCCATGCTCGCCGCCTAGCCGGTTGAGCGCGGTCAGGAGGTCGACTGGCCCGAGCCGTCGGCCGTCCACCGCCACCGGGTTGCCGCCCTCGTACTCGATCTCGACGAAGACAGGGACGTCGGGCGCCGACTCCGGCGAATTCGTCAGCAGGAACATCTTGGGGGGCGGCTCGTTCCAGGGATCTTCCAGAATCCCGCCCTCGAACGAGATGTGAAACAGGTTCCGGTCGGTCGAGTAGGGTCGGTCCAGCGTGACCGGCACGGGAATCTCGTGGCGCCGGGCGAACTCGATCAGGGCGGTCCTCGAGTCGAGGTCCCACTCGCGCCACGGCGCGATCACGGTCAGATCCGGGGCCAGCGCCGCGTAGGTCAGCTCGAAGCGCACCTGGTCGTTGCCCTTCCCCGTGGCGCCGTGGCTCACCGCATCCGCGCCTTCCTTGCGGGCGGTCTCCACCTGCGCCTTCGCGATGAGCGGGCGGGCGATCGAGGTTCCCATGAGATAGGAGCCCTCGTACACGGCGTTGGCGCGGAGCATCGGGAAGACGAAGTCGCGGACGAACTCCTCGCGGAGGTCGGCGATGTGCACGCCGACGGCGCCCGTCCGAAGCGCCTTCTCGCGGATCGGAATCAGCTCCTCCCCCTGCCCGAGGTCCGCGCAGAACGCCACCACCTCGCACCGGTAGGTCTCGATGAGCCAGCGCAGAATGACGGAGGTGTCCAGTCCTCCTGAATACGCGAGCACCACACGCTTCACGGCCCTGGTCACGCGACGCCTCCGAGAGCCTCCGCGCCCAGGAGACTCACGATGATCCCCTTTTGCGCGTGGAGCCGATTCTCCGCCTGGTCGAGGATGACGCTCCGCGGCCCATCGAGCACGCCGTCGGTGATCTCCTCGCCTCGATGCGCGGGCAAGCAGTGCATGACGAGGGCTTTCGACGGCGCGAAGCCGAGAAGCGTCTCGTTGAGCTGGTACCGCTGGAAGGCTTCGAGACGCTCCTCGCGCGCGTCCTCCTGCCCCATGCTGATCCAGGTGTCCGTGTAGACGACGTCCGCTCGCTCGATTGCCTCGCGCGGCTCGGTGCCGACCGTCACGCGCCCGCCTCGGCCGCGGCACGCGGCGAGCACGTCCTCTCGCGGCTCGAAGCCCGGCGGCGTCGCCACCAGGCACGTCGTGCCGCAGAGCGCGGCCAGGAGGAGCAGTGAGTGGCAGACGTTGTTGCCGTCGCCGATCCACGCGAGCGTGAGCCGCCGGAGGTCGAGTCCGCGTTCCCAGAGCGTGAAGAAGTCCGCCACGGCCTGGCACGGATGCTCGAGATCCGACAGGCCGTTGATGACCGGGACGGTCGCGTGCTCGGCGAGCTGCTCGAGCGTCCGATGGGTGAACACCCTGGCGGCGACCACGTCCACCCAGCGCGACAGGTTGCGGGCGACGTCCGGCACGGACTCCCGCTTACCCATCCCGATCTCCTGGGCCGCCAGGTAGACGGCCGCGCCGCCGAGCTGGAGCATGGCCACCTCGAACGTCACGCGCGTTCTGAGCGACGGCTTCTCGAAGATGAGCGCCATCGTCCGGCCCGTGAGCGGGGTCACGCGGTCACGCGTCTTCTGCTTGGCCTTGAGATCGGCGATCAACGCGAACAGGCGGGGGACGTCGTCCGGCTCGAGTTCCCGGATCGACAGGAAGTGGTTCACGGCCGGCAGTCCTGCAGGGCCCGATCGATGATCTCGACGCCGCGGCCGATCGACGCGTCGTCGACGATCAGCGGCGGCGCCAGGCGGAGCGCGTTGTCACCCGCCGTGAGCACGAGCAGGCCGCGCTCGCGGCACGCCGCGACCAGGTTGCCCACCGGCGGAACGACGTCCATCGCCACGAGCAGGCCCTTGCCCCGGACGGCCGTCACGACACCCGGGTGCTTGGCCCGGACCGCCGCCAGACGCTCGAGGAGGAGCCGGCCCGCCGACGCGGCGCGATCGACCAGCCGCTCCTCGATCAGCGTGGTGAACACCGTGAGCCCGACCGCTGTCGCGAACGGATTGCCGCCGAAGGTGCTCCCGTGTGTGCCGGGCGTGAAGACGCTCGCCACGTCGTCGGTCGCGAGCGTGGCCCCGATCGGCACGCCGTTGGCGAGCGCCTTCGCCAGCGTCATGATGTCCGGTAGAACGCCCGTGTGCTCGTAGGCCCAGAGCTTGCCCGTTCGCCCCATCCCGGTCTGGATCTCGTCGAGGATCAAGAGGATCCCCGCCTGATCGCAGAGCTTGCGCAACCCCGGAAGATAGCTGTCGTCCGGGATGTTGACGCCGCCCTCCCCCTGGATCGGCTCGACGAGGACGGCGGCGGTGCGGCTGTCGATCGCCCGCTCCACGGCGCGCAGGTCGTTGAAGGGCACGTACTTGAAGCCCGCCGGCAAGGGCTCGAAGCCGTGATGGTACTTCTCTTGCGCGGTCGCGGTGACGGTGGCGAGCGTGCGGCCGTGAAACCCCCCGCGCATCGTGATGATGTCGCCGCGGTCACTGCCGCCGTGCTCCTTCGCCCACTTGCGCGCGAGCTTGATCGCGGTCTCGTTGGCCTCCGCGCCCGAGTTGGAGAAGAAGACGCGGTCGGCGAACGAGTGATCGCACAAGAGCTTCGCGAGATGGATCTGCTGGGGGATGTGGAACAGGTTCGAGACGTGCAGCAGCGTCGCGGCCTGCTCGCGCATCGTCCCGACGACCTTGGGATGGCTATGGCCCAGGGCCGTGACCGCGATCCCGCCCGTGAAATCCAGGTACTCCTTGCCCTCGGAGTCCCAGACCCGCGCGCCCTCGCCTCGCACCAGGGCGACCGGGTTGCGCTTGGCGAACGCCATCAGGTGCTTGTCCGACCACTCGATCAGCTGCTTGGTGTCCACCGTTGGGTCCTTTCTAGGCCGTCGGGGCGCCTGCGCGCCCGACGGTCGGCGAAGTCACTCGTCGCGTCCCTGATCCTGGCCGTCGGGGCGCCTGCGCGCCCGACGGTCGGCGAAGTCACTCGTCGCATCCCTGATCCTGGCCGTCGGGCGCCTGCGCGCCCGACGGTCGGCGAAGTCACTCGTCGCGCCCCTGATCCTGGCCGTCGGGGCGCCTGCGCGCCCGACGGTCGGCGAAGTCACTCCTCTGCGATCCTGATCCTTTCTCCGACCTCTCCGCTCGACGGATCGCGCGCTCAGAGCACGATCTCGGTGCCGATCCCTTCCCTGGTGAAAATCTCCAGCAGGATCGCATGCGCCACGCGCCCGTCGATGATGTGCGCCTTCTGGGCGCCACCGGCGAGGGCCCGGAGCGACGATTCGACCTTGGGCAGCATCCCGCCGTCGATGACGCCGGCCTTGATCAGGCGTTCCGCCTCCCGCTTGGTGAGCGTCGAGACGTGCTCCCCGTCTTCGCCCTTGATCCCCTGGACGTCGGTGAGATGAATCAGCTTCTCGGCGAAGAGCGCCGCGGCGACGTCGCCCGCGACCAGGTCCGCGTTGATGTTGTAGGTCGCGCCGTCGGCGCCGACGCCCACCGGGGCGATCACCGGGATGAACCCGTTCTCCTCGAGCAGGCGGATCGGGTCGGGGTTCACGGCGTCGACCTCTCCGACCAGCCCTATGTCGGCGAGAGTCCCGTCGGCCATCCGGTGCAGGCGCTTGTGGGCGCGGATCAGGCTGCCGTCCTTGCCGGACAGGCCCACGGCCCGACCGCCGTGGTGGTTGATCAGGCCGACGATCTCCTTGTTGATCTTGCCGACCAGGACCATCTCGACGATCTCGATCGTCTCCTCGTCCGTCACGCGCATGCCCCCGACGAAGTGCGGCTCCTTGCCGAGGCGCTTCATGAGCGCGCCGATCTGCGGTCCACCCCCGTGGACGATGACGGGGCGGATCCCGACGAGGCGAAGGAGGAGCACGTCCTTCGCGAACTGCTCCTTGAGCTCGGCCCGCTCCATAGCCGCGCCGCCGTACTTGATCACGAGCGTCTTGCCCTGGAAGGCGCGGATGTACGGCAGCGCCTCCATGAGGGTTTCGGCTCGGCGGACCAGCTGTTCCATCTCTAGAGGATGTACCGGGACAGGTCCTGGTCCTGCAGCACCTCGCTCAGGCGCGCGTGGACGTAGTCCGCGTCGATGACCAGGTCCTTGCCCGTCTGCTCCGGCGCCGTGAACGAGATCTCTTCCAGGAGCTTCTCCATGACCGTGTAGAGCCGCCTCGCGCCGATGTTCTCCGTCCGCTGATTCACCGTCGACGCGATCTCCGCGATGGCGTCCACGGCGTCGGGCCGGAACGAGAGCGTCACTCCCTCCGTCTTCAGCAGCTCGACGTACTGTCGCACCAGGGCGTTCTGAGGTTCGCTCAGAATGCGGACAAAATCCTCCTGCGTCAAGGGCTCCAGCTCCACGCGGATCGGGAACCGGCCCTGCAGTTCCGGAATCAGGTCCGACGGCTTCGAGACGTGGAAGGCGCCCGCCGCGATGAACAGGATGTGGTCCGTGCGCACCGTGCCGTACTTGGTGGTGACCGTGGAGCCCTCCACGATGGGCAGGAGGTCCCGCTGGACGCCTTCCCGCGACACGTCGGGGCCGTGGGCGGACTCCCGCCCGGCGATCTTGTCCAGCTCGTCGAGGAACACGATGCCCGAGTTCTCCACCCGCCGGATGGCCTGGCTCACGGCCTCGTCGACGTCCACCAGCTTCTGCGCCTCCTCCTGGGTCAGGAGACGCCGCGCTTCCGCCACCTTGACCCGTCGCTTGCGAGTCCGGCCCGGCATGAGGTTCGACAGCATGTCCTTCAGGTTGATGCCGACCTCCTCCATGCCCTGGCCGGAGAAGACCTCGAGGATCGGTCCCGCCTGCGCCTGCACGTCCATCTCGATCATCCGGTCGTCGAGCTTGCCCGCCCGGAGCTGGGCCCGCAGCTTCTCGCGCGTGGCGTCGCGCGAGGCGTCCGGGGAGACCTCCTCGAGCGTCCCGCTGGTGAAGGCCTCGCCCTGCCGCCTCGGCAGCAAGAGATCCAAGAGCCGATCCTCGGCGAGGGCCTCGGCGCGCTCCCGCACGGCCGCCGCCATCTCCGCCTTGACCATGGTGACGGCCAGCTCGGTCAGGTCGCGAATCATGGACTCGACGTCGCGTCCGACGTACCCGACCTCGGTGTACTTGGACGCCTCGACCTTGAGGAAGGGAGCCTGCGCGAGCTTGGCGAGCCGACGGGCGATCTCCGTCTTTCCGACGCCAGTCGGCCCGATCATGATGATGTTCTTCGGCGCCACCTCGTCTCGAAGCTCCGGCGGCACGTTCTGGCGGCGCCAGCGATTGCGCAACGCGATGGCGACCGCTCGCTTGGCCCGTTGCTGCCCGACGATGTAGCGGTCCAGCTCGGTCACGATCTGGGCCGGCGTGAGCTGGCTCACGAGAGCACCTCGACGCAGATGTGGTCGTTCGTGTACACGCAGATGCCCGCCGCGACGCGGAGCGCCTGCTCGGCGATCTGGGCGGCGTCGAGCGAGGAATGCGCGCACAGCGCTCGCGCCGCCGCCAGGGCGAAGGGCCCTCCCGATCCGATGCCGATCAGGCCATCGTCGGGCTCGATCACGTCGCCGGTGCCGGAGATGATGAAGGAGGACTGCGCATCGGCAACGGCCAGGAGCGCCTCCAGGCGGCGGAGCACCCGGTCCATGCGCCAGTCCCGGGCCAGCTCGACTGCGGCGCGCGGCACGTTGCCGCGGTGCTCTTCGAGCTTGGCTTCGAATTTTGAAAACAGCGTGAACGCGTCGGCGGCGGCGCCGGCGAAGCCCGCGAGCACCCGGTCGTGATAGACCTTGCGGACCTTGCGCGCCCCCGCCTTGACGATGGTCTGCCCGATGGACACCTGCCCGTCCCCTGCGAGCGCGACCTGCCCGCGGTGGCGGACGCATGCCACTGTCGTCGCGTGAAATCCGATGCGCTCCCCCATCATCTGCGCGCGATGAGCGATCTGGCGATGCGCCTCGGCGCCGGGCGCGCCATCAGGCGCGGGGATGCGCGGCGTCGTAGACTTTCATCAGGTGCTCGGGACTCACGTGAGTATACCGCTGGGTCGTCGAGAGCCGCCGATGGCCCAGGAGCTCCTGGATCAACGTGAGGTCCGCCCCTTCGCCCAGCATGTGCGTGGCGAACGTGTGGCGCATCGTGTGGGGGGTCGTCCGCCGGGCGGACCCGATAGCCCGCGCTTCGCCCCCCACGATGCGCTGAAGACTGCGGGTCGTGAGGCGACCGCCGCGTCCGTTCGTGAACAGCGGCCCCTCACGCCGGCCCCGCGCGGCGAGATAGCGCTCGATCGCCTCGATCGCAACCTCCCCCACCGGCACGACCCGCTCCTTGTCGCCCTTGCCGACGACCCGGACGATCCTGCGCGCGGGGTCGATGTCCCGGCAATCGAGGCCGCAGCATTCCGCCGCTCGAATGCCAGTCGCATACAACAGCTCGAGGAGGGCGTGATCCCGGTGGCCTGCGATGGACGGCCGCGCCGGGCGATCGAGCAGGGCTCTCGACTCGTCCTTTGGCAGAAACGACGGCAATCGCCGGGGCGCGCGCGGACCCCGCACCTGTCGCGCGGGATTCTGCTCGATCGCGCCGCGCCGCGCGAGAAATCTGAGGCAGCTCCTCACGCTGGCCAGCTTTCGCGCGATGCTCGATTTCGCGAGGCCGCGCTGGTGGAGGTCGGCGAGGTAGCGTCGCACGGCGCGCGCATCCACCGCCGACACCCCCTCGACGCCCGTCGTCTCGAGGTGGGCCGAGAACTCGCGCAGGTCAGCGGCGTAGCTTCGAAGCGTGTGGGCGGAGGCGCCGCGCTCGACCGCGAGATGCTCGAGGAACGCGGCGATGGCGTCCTGCATCAGCGCCCGTTCACGCGACGACCGTCGGGGCGATCTCCTGCTTGTACCCGCAGTCTTCGCGGATGCAACCGCGGGTGATCTTGCCGCCCCGCGCGTAGCGCTCGGTGAGGAATGGGGCACCACATTTCGGACACGGCTCGGACACCGGACGCGCCCACAGCGCAAACTTGCAGTTCGGATACTGGCTGCACGAGAAGAACGTCTTGCCGCGGCGCGTGCGACGCTCGACGAGCTGGCCCTCGCAGCCGGGCTCGGGACATCCGATGCCGAGCGTGACCGGCTTGGTGGTCTTGCACTCGGGGTAGCCCGAGCACGCGATGAACTTGCCGAAGCGCCCGTGCTTGATCACCATCGGCTTCGTGCAGGTGGGACAGATCTCGTCGGTCGGCTCGTCGGCCGGCTTCTCCCGGCCCCCGCTCAGGTCCTTGGTGTACTTGCAGTCCGGGTAGGCCGAGCACGCCAGGAAACTGCCGAACCGGCCGAATTTCTTCACGATCGGCTGGCCGCACTCGGGACACGCCTCGCCGGTCTCCTGCCCGACCTTGACGTTCTCCATCTTCTTGCCGGCACTCTTGAGGTCCCGCGCGAACTGCTTGTAGAAGGCGTCGACGGTGTCAACCCAGTCGGCGTCGCCCTCCTCGATCTTGTCGAGCGACTCCTCGAGCTGCGCGGTGAACTCCACGTCCATCACCTCGGGGAAGTGCGGCACGAGGAGATCGTTGACCTGCATCCCGAGCTCGGTCGGAAACAGCGTGTTGCGCTCGCGGTGGACGTACCCGCGCTCCTGGATGGTGGAGAGGATCTGGGCGTACGTCGACGGCCGCCCGATGCCACGCTCCTCCAGCGTCTTGACCAGCGAGGCCTCCGTGTAGCGCGGGGGCGGCTGCGTGAAGTGCTGCTTCGGATCGAGCGCGAGGAGCTTGAGCCGCTCGCCGACCTCGAGAGGCGGCACGACGGCCTCGGCCTCCTCCTCGGGCTCGGACTCCGACTCCTCCCGTGACTCCACGTACACCGCCGTGAAGCCCGGGAACTTCAGCGTCGAGCCCTGGGCCCGGAACAGGCACGCCCCCGCCTCGATGTCGGCGGCTACGGTATCGTAGACGGCGGGCAGCATCTGACTGGCGAGAAAGCGCTCCCAAATCAAGCGATACAGCGCGAGCTGATCCTTGGTGAGAAAGCGCGACAGCTCGCGCGGCTCGCGCTCCACCGACGTGGGACGGATGGCCTCGTGCGCCTCCTGGGCGCTCTTCTTGGAGCGGTAGACAGGCGGCGAGTCGGGCAGGTGCTCGCGCCCCAGTCGCCGGGTTACCCACTCGCGGGCCTCCGCCTGCGCCTCGGGCGAAATCCGCACGGCGTCGGTCCGCATGTACGTGATGAGGCCGACCGCGCCCTCATCGCCCAGCGCGATGCCCTCGTAGAGTTGCTGGGCGAGCATCATCGTCTTCTTGGCGGTGAAGTGGAGCTTGCGTCCGCCTTCCTGCTGCAGGGTCGAGGTGATGAACGGCGCCGACGGGTTCCGCCGCCGCTCACCCCGGGTCACGGACTTGACCTTCCACTCCTTGCCGTGCAGCGCCGTCATCACGGCGACCGTCTCGGTCTCCGTCCCCAGCTCCGCCTTTCGCCCGTCCACCTCCTTGAGCGCCGCGACGAACTCCGGCGCCTGCTTGGCCCGAAGCCGTGCATGCAGCGACCAGTACTCGACGGGTACGAAGGCCTTGATCTCCCGCTCGCGCTCGGTGATCAGACGCACCGCCACGGACTGGACGCGTCCGGCGGACAATCCGCGCCGCACCTTCTCCCACAGGAGCGGCGACAGCTTGTAGCCCACGAGCCGGTCGAGCACGCGTCGCGCCTGCTGCGCGTTCACCTTCTTCGTGTCGATCTTGCCCGGCTGCTGAAAGGCCGCCTTCACGGCCCGCTCGGTGATCTCGTTGAACAGGATCCGGTACGTCTTCGACTTGGGCAGCTTCAGCTCCTGCGCGAGATGCCAGCCGATCGCCTCGCCCTCGCGGTCGGGGTCGGTCGCGATGTAGAGCGCCTCCGCCCCCGACGCCGACTTCTTGAGCTCGTCGAGCACCTTCTTCTTCGCGGGCAGCACCCGGTAGTCCGGCTTGAAGCTCTTCTTCTCGTCGACGCCGAGCTTCGACTTCGGCAGGTCCCGCACGTGACCCATGGAGGCCTTCACGACGTACTTCGAGTCCAGATACTTCTGGATCGTCTTCACTTTCGTCGGCGACTCCACGATCACCAGAGACTTCTTCGCCACCTCGCTCCCCCTTTATCGGCCACGCATGCGCACGAAGCGCTTGCCTTCGATCTGACGGATCCGTCCATCCAGCTCCAGCTCGAGCAGGAGCGCGGTCGCCCGGCCTGACGCCACCCCGCTCCTCTCGATGATGTCGTCGATTCCGATCGGGTCCTCACCGAGCGCCCCGAGGAGGCGGCCGTGGTCCTCACCGACCGGCGCCGCGTCCTCGACCCGGTCGCCCGGCAGCACCGCCGCGCCCACGCAGGCGCGCCAGCGAGCCGGCAGGGCCGCGATCACGTCCTCGCCATCCTGGACGAGCGCGGCGCCGTCCTGGATCAGCCGGTGCGTCCCGCGGCTCTCCACCGACGTGATGCGCCCGGGAACGGCCATGACCTCGCGCCCGAGCTCCGCCGCGAAACCCGCGGTGATGAGCGACCCGCTGCGCTCGGCCGCCTCCACCACGACGACGCCCAGCGAGAGTCCGGCGATGACACGGTTTCGCTCGGGGAAGTTATAGGGCAACGGCCGTGTCCCCGGGACGAATTGCGAGACGAGCGCGCCGCACTCCGCGATGCGATCGGCCAGGCGCCGATTCTCGGACGGATAGATGACGTCGACGCCCGAGCCAAGCACGGCAATCGTGCGGCCACCCGCGGACAGCGCCCCCTGATGAGCGGCGGTGTCGATGCCGCGCGCGAGCCCGCTCACCACCGTGACACCTCGCGCCGCCAGCTCCGCCGCGAGCCGCTCCGCCACTTCGAGGCCGTACGGCGTCGCGCGTCGCGAGCCGACGATCGCCACTGCCAGTGCGTCGTCGTCGCACACGTGTCCGCGGACGTACAGCGCCTCGGGCGCCGCCGCCACCGTCGCGAGGTGCAACGGATACGCGGCGCCTCCGCGCTCGATGCGGCGCACGTCGCGCCCCGCATCACGTCTCACGCGTCCGCCGAGCAGCGCGTCGACCGCATTCATCTCGGAACATGATTGCTTCAGATCCATGTCTCCAAACACACACAGTCTTCGACAATTCGATTCAGTATACCGGACCGACTCAGAGCGTCAAGAATTGCGCCCGCCAGAGACGCGTGTCAGCGCGCCGGACGCCCCTGTCCTCCGAGCTGCCCGATGAGCGCTCGCGCCTGCGTCGCCGCGTTCGTGCCCGCGTAGTCTCGCGTCACGCGCTCCCAGCTCTCACGCGCCGCGGCGGGATCCCTGAGGGCACGTTGGCACAGCCCGATCTTCAGAAACGCCTCGGCCACCGGCGTGCTCTGCGGATACTTCTCGATCACCGTGCGAAACTCCGTCAGCGCCTGTCGAAAGTCGCGCTGCCGATAGTAGGCCTCGCCGATCCAGTACTGGGCGTTCGAGGCCAGCGGATGCTGCGGAAACCGGTCGACCAGCTCGTTGAACTCCACGATGGCCTGGCCGTGCTCCTCGGCCCGAAACGTCGCCATCGCGTCTGCGTAGAGCGTGTCGGCGTCGCGCGGCGGCACGACGTTCGCACCACGGCCCGGATTCGCGGGAGGCGGCGGCGCCTCGGATTTTCGCTGCACGTCCTCGACGGCCGCGCGCAGCTCGGCGAGGGCCGCCGCGTGTTGCTCGAGCGCCTTGGCCACACGATCCTGTTCCGCACGCGACGTCTTCACGTCGGCCAGCACGAATGCCTGCTGGGCATCGAGCGACTTGAGCTGCTCCTGGAGGCGGGCGCGCTCGCGCGCGGCGGCGTCCCCGGCGCGCTTCACGTCCTCGATCTGACCCCGGAGATCGGCCACCTCCGCGGCGAGGCGTGCCCGCTCGTCTCGTCCGCTCGCACACGCCGCGAGCGCTGTCGTCACCGACACGACGAGCGCGACTCGCGCCGTCAGGGACAACGTCGAACGCAGAACGTCGAGCACCACGCGTCGACCGTAGCATCGCGGCAGAAGGCAAGTCAATTTCGACGCGACTTTGTCACGCATTCTCCATCTGCTAGCATGCGCGCATGGACGAGATCTCGTGGTCGCTCGTCGCCTCTGCGATCGGCACCGGGCTCGTCTTCGGCTTCGTCCTGCAGCGCGGTGGTTTCTGTCTCGTGCGCGCGATTTCCAACGCCGTCCTCATCAGGGACGCCACGATCCTCCGGGCCTACGTCCTGGCGCTCCTCGTCGCGATGGCCGGCGTACAGCTGATTCAGGCCGTCGGCCTCGTGGACATCCCGGTCCGCCCGTTGCACTGGGCGGCGAACATCGTCGGGGGGCTGCTGTTCGGCGTCGGGATGATTCTCGCCGGCGGCTGTTCGGGCAGCACCTGGTATCGCGTCGGCGAAGGGGCGGTCGGCGCCTGGGTCGTTCTCGTGGGATTCGCCATTGGCGCCACGACCGTCGGCGTCGGCGTGCTCGATCCACCGCGCCGCGCCCTGCAACGGTACGGGCTCACGCTCGCCGATGGCAGCGCCCCGACACTCGCGAACGTCACCGGGCTCTCGCCCTGGATCGTCATCGGTGTACTCGCCGTGGTCGCCGCGTGGTGGATGCGGCGATCACGCGGCGAGCCGGAGCACAGCAAGTGGCCCTGGCCGGCGACGGGCCTCGCCGTCGGAGCGATGATCGCCGTGGGCTGGTGGGCGTCGAGTTTCGCGGACCGGCCCGTCGGCATCACCTTCGCCGCGAACACCGGCCATCTGTTGACGTATCCGATGGTCGGATATCCGAACAAGGTGACGTGGAGCATGCTGATGGCGCTCGGCGTACCCGTGGGCGCGTTCGTCGCCGCCTACCGCGCCGGCGAGTTCCGCTGGAAGCTGCCGCCTGGCTGGAGCCTCGTCAAGATCTTCGCGGGCGGCCTCCTGATGGGAGGCTCCGCGCTCGTCGCCGAGGGGTGCAACATCAACCAGGGACTGACCAACTCGGCGACGCTCGCGCTCGGCAGCCTCCTCACCTTCGCGTCAATGGCAGGAGGCGCCTGGCTGACACTCTGGACGCTCTACCTGAGAAAGTAGGCCGTCGAGCGCGAACGAGATGGCGGGTCCCCTATCCTCCAACGCGCCCGGCGGCCGAGAACGGGATCACGGGCGAGGCGGCGCCAGAAGAGACGAGCGAGGCGTACTCGCTGTACGTTGAGCGAGGAGCGAGGGCGCCAACGAAGCCAATGACCCGTTATCGGCCGCCTGGCGTGAGGAGGCGGCCTTGGCCGGTGGGTCGCATGTGTCCGCCATCGACAACGACCGAGCCGTTGACGACGACGTAGGGAATTCCGGCCGGATACTGGTGCGGATCCTGGAACGTCGCGACGTCGGCGACGGCAGCCGGATCGAACACCGCGATGTCCGCGGCATAGCCCGGCCGCAGCACGCCGCGGTCCCCGAGGCGCAGCCGCGCCGCGGGCATGCCCGTCATCTTGTGCACGGCCGTCTCGAGCGAGAAGAGGCGGCGGTCGCGCGTATACTCGCCGAGCACGCGAGGGAAGGTTCCGTACATCCTCGGGTGCGGCTTGCCGTGCTTGGGGCCCACGCCTTCCGACAGGCCGATCGAGTCGGACCCGATCATGATCGCGGGATGGCCGAGCACCGTCGCGACGTTATCGAGGTTCTGCGAGAACGACACCATGCCGACCGTGCACCGCTCCTCGAGCAGGAGATCCATGAGCGCCTCGGCCGGCGGCCGGCCTGTCTGGCGCGCCAAGGCCGCAAGCGTCAAGCCCTCGAGCTCGCGGCGCCGGCACGTGGCGATCATCACCTCGTCGAACCCCACGCGCCCCTGCGACACCGTGCCCCAGCGCTCGCCGTCCGGCGTGCACTCGGCGGCGATGCGCTCGCGCGTCGCGCGATCCGCGAGTCGCTCCAGCACCTTCGGAAGCCCGCCGTCGTGCACCCATGCCGGGAGCAGGTTGTCCATCTTGGTGCTTCCCGCGTGATAGGGATACACGTCGCCGCTCACGTCCACGCCCCGCGCCCGCGCCTGGTCGATGAGCCGGAGCACCGCGTCCATCTTGCCCCAGTTCTCGCGTCCGCTCACCTTGACGTGCGCGATCTGCACGCCCACCCCGCCCTGCTCGCCGATCGCGATGGCCTCGCGGATCGAGTCCTCCACCATCGCGCTCTCGCCCCGCACGTGGGAGAAGTAGAGACCGCCACGGCGTGCCATCGCCGCCGCCAGCGTCACCAGCTCCTGCGTCACCGCGTACGAACTCGGCGGATACACGAGGCCAGTCGAGAAGCCAAAGGCGCCCGCGTCCATCGCCTCGTCGAGCAGCCGCGTCATGGCCGCGATGTCCGGAGGGCCGGGCGGCCGGTTGTCCGGCCCGATCGTCGCGAGACGAAGCGCGCCGTGCCCAACGAAGTGCACCACGTTGATCGACGGTCGCGCCGACCGCAGCGCATCGAGATACTGGCCGAAGGTCTCCCAGCCGGGGTCCGCGCTCGCTCCGATTCCTCCGACCCAGCCGCGCACGACCTCGGCGCGCCCGGGGGCGATCGGCGCCGGGGAGAACGAGCACATCCCGACGACCTCGGTGGTGCACCCCTGGCGAATCTTCGACTCCGAGGACGGACACCCCAGATAGAAGAGGTCAGAGTGCGAGTGGGCGTCGATGAAGCCCGGGGCCACCACGTGCCCGGTCGCATCGATCACGCGGTCGGCCGCGCCGAGGAGATCGCGGCCGATCGCGGCGATCCGGTCGCCGCTCACGGCGATGTCGGCCACCTGGCGGGGGGCTCCGCTGCCATCGACCACGGTGCCGCCGCGAATCAAGAGCGACCAGGCCATTGCCAGTTCTCCTCCGTGAGATCAGCTGGGGATCGAGCGGTGGCTGCCGACCGCTCAGACGCTGCGCAGGAGGATCACCGTGACGGGATCGCCCTGCGCGATCGTCGTGTCGCCCGGCACGACGGCAAGACCGTCGGCGGCGGCCATCGACTGCAAGATGCCCGAGCTTTGATCTCCGGTCAGGCGAGCGCCGTAGCCACCCGTCTGCGCCGCGAGCGTGACGCGGAGATAGCCGCGACGCCGTCCGGGATTGTCGATGGGAGCGAGCGCGCGGGCGGTCGTCACGGGCCGGTGCAGTCGCGTGTGCCCCGCCATGCGCAGGAGCGCGGGACGGACGAACAGCTCGAACGTGACCATGGCCGACACGGGATTGCCCGGCAAGGCAAACACGGGCACGGCGCTCTTGAGCGCAACGGGAATGGTCGCGAACGCGATCGGTTTGCCCGGGCGCATGTCCACGAGCCAGAGATGCTGCTCGGCGCCCAGGTCGGCGAGGGCGGCCTTGACGAAATCGTGCTCGCCAACCGACACGCCGGCGGAGGAGATCAGGAGGTCGCATCCGAGGCCCCAGCGAAGCCGGGTCGTGATCGCGGCCTGGTCATCCTTCGCCACGCCGAGCAGCACGGGCTCGCCACCGGCCTCCGCCACCTGCGCCATCAGGGCATAGCTGTTCGAGTTCCGGATCTGGCCTGGCCCGAGCGCGCTGCCGAGGTCGGCGATTTCGTCGCCGGTGGAGAGAATGCCGACGCGCGGGCGCTTCACGACGCTCACGGTGAAGCGCCCGACCGCGGCCAGCACGCCGATCTCCGCAGCGCCGAGCACCCGTCCGATTCCGAGGACAGGCTCGCCGGCGCGGACGTCCTCGCCCTGCGGACGCACGTACTGACCAGCCTCGACGCGCCGGCGGACGACGACGACGCCTGCCTGCTCCGTCACTTCTTCTTGCGGGATCACCGCATCGGCGCCGGACGGCATCGGCGCGCCCGTGAAGATGCGATAGGCCTCACCCGCGCGGACAGGGCGCTCGGCCAGCGCGCCCGCGGCCACCCGGCCCGCGACGACCAATGACGTTGGCGCATCGGAGCCGGTTGCCTGCGTGTCGCTGCTTCGGAGCGCGTAGCCATCCATCGACGAGTTCGCCCAGGGGGGGATGTCGCCGACGGCCGTCACGTCCTCGGCCAGCACGCGACGGTGCCCGCGGGTCAGCTCGACGCGCTCGATCCCGACCGCGGACACGCGCGAGAGAATGCGCTCGAGCGCTTCTTCGACGGGGATCACGCCAAACATTCTAGCAGAGGGCACCAGCCGCTGATGGTCGAGTGGTCGTGCTCGACCACCAGCTTCACAGCGTGAAGGTGCCGCGTTCGGAGCTTGGGCTCGCCGGACCGTCGCAAGAGGGCGGAGGCCCCCTCTCCGAGGATCTACGGCTGGTCGAGCACGGGCCGGTAGCGGCTAAGGAACCAGTTCCGACTCAACACGAAGAGCGCGAAGAAGCCCGCCGTGATGAGGAGCGCAACCGGGCCCAGCGGCAACGTATTGCTGCTCGACATCGAGGGAAAGATCAGCATGACGCGCTCGAGGAAGACGGCGATCCACCCCATGAACAGGATCACGATGAAGACCTTGTGCCGCGTTGGCGGCCGCCCGGTGAGGCGCTTCAGCAGATACCCGAACGGGATGAGGGCCCCGACGAAGAAGATGATGAACGCGAGCGTCCGCCATGGATCGACGAAGAAGCGCCGCAGGAAGAACCGGGTCTCGATCGGCACGTTCCCGTACCAGATCACGAGGTACTGCGAGAAGAAGAAGTACATCCACATGACACACATCGCGAACGTGAGCTTGGCGACATCCTGGATCGCGGAGGGGGACACGCGGGAGACGCCTCGGGCGTTCGCGCGAATGACGAGGAACGTGACGAGCCCGAACCCCGTGTACAGCGAGGTGACAACGTAGTAGCCGCCGAACAGGCCGCTGTACCAGCGGGGATCGATCGACATGACGAGGTCGAATCCCCAGAGCGAGAGCACCACCACGTACAACATCAGCAGGATCACCGCGAGGTGCGTACGCCGGGATAGCGCCGCGGGGCTACTTCCGCCCGGCTGGGGTTCGGAGATCACCGCGCGCACGAAGGTCAGCGCCACCCAATAGAGCAGCAGCACACCGAGGCCGATCCGAAGCGACATGAACGGCACGTTCAGCCAGGCCGCCTTGACGGGCACGGGATGCTCGACCCAGTCGTAAATCACCCCACGGCCGAAGAAGAGCACGACGAAGAGTACGAACGATACCGGCAGGAATCCGGCGGTCGTGAGCGCCATTTGCTTGACACCGTGCGACCAGCGACCTTCCGTCACCTGGATCATGCCGGCCAACACCGGCCCCGTGATCGCGAGGCTCGACCAGAACAGGAGGTTCACCAGGTAGATGCCCCACGTCGCGGCGGGCTGCGGCCGCGTGATGCCGTAGAGGAAGGCGACCACACCCAGGGCGGCCAGCAGCACCAGAAATGGCTGGGCGCCCCGGGATGCTGGAGTCGATGTCGGTCCGACGGCACTCATCGGGCGGCCAGCGTTCGGAGGAAGTTCACGACGTGCCAGCGCTCGTCTGCGGAGAGCGCCTCGGCATACGCGGGCATCACAGCGCCGCCGACGGTCAGGTAGCTCTGCCAATACCCATCGGTCCGGCCCTTCTGCAGATCGGGATTGCTGAGGTCCGCAGGCGGCACGAACTTGGCCGCGACCAGTCCGTCGCCCTTGCCGCCTGGGCCGTGGCACGGCGTGCAGTAGATGACGAACAGCTCGGCCCCCTTTGCGACCGAGGCGGGAGACGCGGGGATCGGATTCCGCCGCGTCGCCGCCAGCTCGCGCTCCTCCTTCGGCAGCCGCAGTTCTCCGCCGCGCGGAACGCTGCCCGGCGGCATCATGAACGCGCGCTCCCCCGGCACGATGCGCGGGGAATCGGTCATGTTGTGAAACCAGCGGTTGCCGACGTTCAAGGCGAGCACGCCCGCGACCCCGCCGAGCACGAGGAGCACCAGCAGGAACACGTACTTCATCATCGCCGCACCTCCTCGGCCCCGGCCGACGACAGCACCGCTCCTGCCGCGTCCGCCTTGTCTGGCGGACAGGCGACGGCGACGCCGAAACGATCGACGGTGAAGCGAGGATCATAGGTGGGCGACGGACGCGTCTGCGGCAGTCGTCCCAGGATGAGCACGGCGAGCAGCGTGCTGAGCCCGCAGAACAGGATGGTCAGCTCGAACGCGATGATGATGAACGGGGGGATGGATACCGGCTGCTTGCCCCCGGTGATCAGCTCCCACTTGAGCGAAGTCCAGATCGTCAGGAAGAACGCGGTCGCCGTCCCCGTCAGGCCGCCGATCACCGAGAACAGGCGCACCTTCGAGAGCGGGCGAACCCGCTCGACCTCCTCCTCGATCTCCTCGACGGGGACCGGCGTGTAGACGGTCAGGTCCGAGAACCCTCGGGCCCGGAGCGCGCGAATCGCTTCGAGCGCGGTGTCGGCGTGGGCGAAGATGCCCAGGACGTTGACGCCGGCCATCTCAGCGCGCTCCGTGCGCGTGTTTCACCGGGTGGCCCAGGGCCTCCTTGACCTCGACGATGGACAGCGACGGCATGACCCGGATGAACGCGAGGAACAGGATGAAGAACCAGGCGAACGAGCCGACGATGATCGTCGAGTCGGTGATCGTCGGATAGTAGGTGCCCCACGTGTACGGGTAGAAGTCGTGGCCGAGGCCGGGCACGATGATGTTGAATCGCTCGAGCCACATGCCGATCAGCACGAAGATCGACGCCACGTACAGCACCGTCGTGTTGATCCGCGCCTTCCTCGAGAAGAAGATCAGCGGCACGACGCTGTTGCAAAAGTACATCCCCCAGTACGCCCACGCGTACTGCTTGGTCGCCTTGGCGAAGACGCTGGCCCGCTCGAAGTGATCGCCGCTGTACCAGGCGGTGAACACCTCGCACACGTAGAAATAGGTCAGCACGAGGCTCGTGACGAGGATGAGCTTCGCCATCGCATCCAGGTGCTTGTCCGTGATGTACGGGTACCAGTTGAACAGGTACCGCATGGGCAGGATTAGGATCAGCACCATGGCGAACCCGGAGAAGATCGCGCCGTCGACGAAGAACGGCGCGAACAAGGTCGAGTGCCAGCCGGGCACGAGCGCCATGGCGAAGTCGAACGACACCACGCTGTGGACCGAGAGCACGAGCGGGGTCGAGATGGCGGCGAAGATCCCGTAGGCACGGCGATAGTGGCGCCACTGGGAATCCGAGCCCTCCCACCCCAGCGACATCACCGTGTAGATCTTCTTCTTGACCCCGGTCGCCTGATCCCTCAGCGCCGCGATGTCAGGGACGAGGCCGACGAGGAAGAACACCACGCTGATCGTGAGGTACGTGGAGATCGCGAACACGTCCCAGACGAGCGGCGACTTGAAGTTCGGCCAGAGATAGCGCTGGTTCGGGTACGGCATGAGCCAGTACGCGAACCACATGCGCCCGGCGTGGATCAGCGGAAACAGGCCCGCGGTCATGACGGCGAACACGGTCATGGCCTCGGCTCCGCGATAGATGGACGTACGCCACTTGGCCCGGAACAGGTACAGGATGGCGGAGATCAGGGTCCCCGCGTGCCCGATGCCGATCCAGAACACGAACGTCGTGATGTACATCGCCCACATCTGCGGGGTGCGCTTCCCGGCCGCCCCCATGCCGATGTAGATCTGCCAGCTCCAGGCGGCCACCCCCGCGGCGAGGGTGAGGCCGATGAGGCACATCCACGCGAAGTACCGATCGCCCGGCATGCTGACCGTGCGGATGACGTCGCGATTGACGTCGGCCCACGTCGGCCCCGCGGTCGTGGCGCTCGTCTGGGGAGTCATGCCTTGTGTCCCTTGTCGGACCCCGGGGCGTCGCGCACGACCTTCTTGAGGTACGTCACGGCCGGCTGCGTCCCCAGCTCCTCCAGGACGTGATAGCTCCGCGGCGACCGCGCCAGCTTGGAGACGCGCGCACCCCCATCCTTGAGGTTGCCGAAGCTGATGGCCTGGGTGGGGCACGTCTGCTGGCAGGCCGTCAGGACCTCACCGTCCTTGACGAGACGTCCTTCGCGGCGCGCGTGATCCTTGCCCTTCAGGATCCGCTGCACGCACATCGTGCACTTCTCCATGATCCCGAGCTGGCGCACCGTCACGTCGGGATTCAGCTGGATGTCGAGCGGGGTCGGCCACGTGTAGTTGAACCAGTTGAACCGGCGCACGTGGTACGGGCAGTTGTTGCCGCAGTAGCGCGTGCCGACGCAGCGATTGTAGATCTGCGCGTTGAGGCCGTCGCGCGTGTGATAGGCCGCGTACACGGGGCACACAGGCTCGCACGGCGCGACCTCGCAATGCTGGCAGAACATCGGCAGGAAGAAGTTCTCGGGGTGGTCCGCCGGGCCCTCCTTCCAGCGCTCGAGCCTGAGCCAGTGCTGATCGCGCCCGTACGCCACCTGCTCCTTGCCCACGACCGGGACGTTGTTCTCGGCGACGCAGGCCACGACGCAGGCCTGGCAGCCCGTGCAGAGATCGACGTCCACCGTCATCCCCCAGCGGTACTCCGGGTACTTGACCGCCGGGTACATGCTCGGGTGGCTCGCGTGCTCGGGAGCGCGGCCACGCAGCTCCTGCTCGCGGGCAGCGCCGAGCGCCACCGCCTGCACGATCTCCCGATGGTCCTGGTCTTGCGTCGCCTGAGGGATCGCGAGTGGCCGCCGCGCTCCGGTCTTGGCCAGCTCCACCTTGACCGAGAGGTACGGGAGCCCGCCCGACGCGCTCTCGGCCGGCGCGCCGAGGAGTTGCACGGGATTGGCCCCCGTGTTCACCCCGCGCCCGCGCGCGTATTCGCCGGCGTACATGTGCCCCTGCCCCATCGCCACCGCGACGGCGGCCGGGTGGAGAGAGTCGGACGGATACGCCGGCAGCTCGATGCTGCCGTATGGCGAGGTCAGCTTGACGAGATCGCCCCGTTTGAGGTCGAGCCGCGCCGCGGTCTCCGCGGGGATTTCGACCCAGCCGTCCCAGGTGACCTGGCTCATGACGTCCGGGGCTTCCTGCAACCAGGGCTTGTCCGCGCCCCGGCCGTCGTAGAACCGCGCGGACGGGTACACCAGGAGCGCATGAGCGCCGTTGCCCTCGAGCTTTGCGGGGCCAGAAGGCAGCCGGCCGACGTCGGATTTGAGGGCAACTGTCGCGCCCGGCACGCCACGCCAGGCGCCACCCCGCTCGAGCGCGGCCTGCCAGAAGTCCGGGAAGGACGGAGCGCCGAGGTCCTTGGCGAGCTTTTTCCACTCGTCCTTCAGATACGCTTCGAAGCTCTCCGACTTGAGCGGCCCCTTGCTCGCCTCCTCGCCGAGGACCTGGCGGCCGATCGACAGCAGGATGTCGCCGGTCGACTTGCCCGCAACCGGTTTCCCGTCGATGTGCACAGGGCCCATCGTCGGCTGCATCAGCCCGATCACGCCGTCTTCGGGTGAGAAGTCCCCCCACGACTCGAGCGAGTGCAGCGCCGGCAGCACCAGGGTCGCGCGCGAAGCGGTCTCGTTCGGCCGGTTCGCGAGGCTCACCACCAGGGGCACCTTGGCGAGCGCCTCGGTGAACCCGGACTTGGGCGGCATCGTGAACACGGGATTGACGTCACCCAGGATCAGCACCTCGATCTCGCCCTTGGCCATGGCGTCGGTGAGGGCGAGCATCTCCGCGTACGGGGTCACCTTGCCGAACACCGAATCCGGACCGAAACGCACGAGCCGCGGTACGGCGCCGAGCGCCACGTTCAGGAGATTGATGGCGACCTGCGTCTCGGTGGCATTGCTCCCGGTCACCGCGGCTCCGCCGCCGATGGCGAGCGCGCTTCTCGAGGCGGCGGCATCGCGCGCCAGGCGCTTGATCGTCTCGGCGGGCACACCGGACGCCGAGGCAACCGCCGCCACGTCCACCCCTCCCGCCGCAGCGCGGAGCACGGACAGCTCCGCGGGCCCCGCCTCCGTCCATCGCTCGTCGACCAGGAACTTCAGCATCGCGAGCGCCATCAGTCCCTCGGTGCCCGGCGCGTTCCGGATCCACACGTCGGCATTGGCCGCGGTCATCGACAGCCGAGGCTCGATGTGAACGGCGGTCCCCGCCCGGCCGTTGATGAATCCGTGCATCTGGGCGAACCCGACGGAGTGCTGGAGCGGGCCGAGCCACGTCTCGAGCAGGTCAGCGCCGAAGGAGAGCAGGTACGCGGACTCGCCGATCGCGTAGTGCGGGATCGCGTCACGGCCGAACACGGCGCGGTTCGCGGCCCGCAACGACTCGTACCCGAGCGCCTCCCAGGCGATGCGCGGCCTCGTGCCGAGCGCGCGCCCCCAGTCGTCCATGAGCCGAGCGAGGCTCCCGGACTCGAGCCCGGTCACGAGCGCGATCTTTCGTCCCTGACCGGATTTCGCGAGCGAGCCGATCTTGTCGGCCACGCGCTTCTCGGCCTCGTCCCATGGAATCGCCTTGCCGCCTGCCAGCGCCCCGCGGAACCGGTCAGGATGATAGAGGCCCTGCAGGCCGGCCTGACCTTCGATGCACAGCGCGCCCGCCGTCCCTGGGAACCCCGGATTGCCCTCGAGCTTGACGATGCGGCCGTCGCGGTTCTTTGCGACGATGCCGCAGCCTGCCGGGCATTCGCGGCACACTGTGGAGAAGTACGCGGCGACGCCCGGCACGACCTCCTCGGGCGGCGTGACCATGGAGAGCAACGCACCCGGCGGGTGGCTGCAGGCGCTCGCCGCAGCCGCAGCGCCCGACGTGGCGATCACCTTGAAGAAGGAGCGGCGGTCCAACGTCCCTCCCGACCCGCTCATGACACCGGACACGACCGCACAGGTGTGCAGCGCAGAGTGTTCACGGGGCCTGCCATCGCCTCTCCACTCACAGTCACCCCGCCGGACACTGCTCGGGAATGACCGCAGATCGACTACACGGCGTGCGTTTCGGGCTCAAACCTTGTGAACCCTATCACGTGCGCTTCGAAACTGTCAATAGTCGAAAGGCGGTCCGAGCGGGAACGAGCGCTCAGCCGAGCGCGCCGAGCGACTCGCGGCAGGCGCGCGCGACCAGATCGAGGTCCTCGCCGGTGTGGGCGAGCGAGAGGAACGCTGCTTCGAACTGCGACGCGGCGAGGAACACGCCGCGGTCGAGCATACCGTGAAAGAATCGCGCGTACCGCGCGGTGTCGGCGCGCGTTGCCGACGCATAGTCGGTGACCGCCCCCTCGGTGAAGAAGGCCGTCAGCATCGACCCGACGCGGTTCACCGTCACCGGCACGCCGGTCGCGCGCGAGGCGGCGACGATGTCCGCCTCGAGGCGCGCCCCGAGCTGCTCGAGTCGCTCGTAGGCCGAGTTCCCCTCGAGGGCGCGCAGCGTGGCGAGGCCCGCGGCGACGGCGAGCGGATTGCCGGAAAGCGTCCCGGCCTGATACACCTGCCCGAGCGGGGAAATTCGGCTCATCAGATCGCGCGATCCCCCATAGGCGCCGACCGGCAGGCCGCCTCCGATGATCTTGCCGAGACACGTGAGGTCGGGCCGGACTCCGTACCGAGCCTGGGCTCCACCCCAGGCCACCCGGAATCCCGTGATCACCTCGTCGAAGATCAGCAACGCGCCGTGCGCGGTGCACAGCCGGCGAAGGCCCTCGAGAAATCCCGGCGCGGGAGGCACCACGCCCATGTTCCCCGCCACGGGCTCGACGACGACCGCGGCCACCTGCCCGGGATGCGTCTCGAACGCCGCCTGGACCGCGGCGAGATCGTTGAAGGGCAGGGCCAGGGTCAGCGCGGCCAGCGGTGCTGGCACGCCGAGGCTGTCGGGGACGCCGAACGTCGCGCCCCCCGACCCGGCCTTGACGAGCAGGCTGTCGGCGTGGCCGTGGTAGCAGCCGTCGAACTTCACGATCACGTCGCGGCCGGTGGCGCCCCGCGCGAGGCGAATCGCGCTCATCGCCGCTTCGGTGCCCGACGAGACGAGCCGCACCATTTCCATCGACGGGACCGCCCGCGAGATCAGCTCGGCCATGGCGACCTCGCCCGCGGTCGGCGCGCCGTAGCTCGTCCCGCGGCGGGCCGCCTCGGTGACCGCCTCCACGACGGCTCCCGCCGCATGGCCGAGGATCAGCGGTCCCCACGACCCCAGGAAATCGATATAGGAGCGGCCGTCGGCGTCCACGATGCGAGCGCCCTCGGCACGCGCCACGAAGAACGGCGTCCCACCCACGCCCCGGAAGGCCCGGACGGGGCTGTTCACGCCGCCGGGAATCACGCGCTGTGCCGACGTGAACAGCGACTCGGATGTGGTCATAACTGAGACTCGACGAAGTCGCGCGCCGCCGCCTGCCACGCGAACGCGCGGATGTCGCCCGCCTTGCCGCCCATCACCGACACGACCACGTAGATCGCCTCGGGGTACGGCGGCTCCCCATGCATCAGCGCGTTCTGCTTGTCGGTCGCCGAGAAGTAGGCGCCCACGTCGATGTGCGAGTGGTAGATGACCGCCACCTCGTACCCCTGGCTCTCGCGCGCGACGATCGTCTGCAGATCCTTCGCGGCGATCGAGTAGGCCGTGCGCGCGTCCCGCGGGTGGCGCTCGGGATCGCGCTCGTGCAACTCGTTCTGCATGTTGCGGCACGGCCACAGGAGCCGTTCGGGCTCAGCGCCCCGGCGAATCATGAGGACCCCGCAGCACTCCGCCGGGTACTCGGCCTCGGCTTGCTCGACGATTCGCCGCCGCTCCTCGGGGGTGAGGATCATTCGAGGCGGGACGCCGGACGGAGCGCTGCGCCACCGGCCAACGCGGGGATGATCGCCACCTCGTCGCCGTCCTTGAGCGGCGTGGACAGGCCCTGGAGCGCCTCGATGCCCTCGCTGTTCACGTAGATGTTCACGTGGTCGTGAACCTCGCCCCGGTCGTTCCGGACGAGCCCCTTGAGCCCGCCGAAGCTGCCCTCCAGCTCGTCGAGGAGCGCCTGCACGTCGGCGGCCTCGACGCTCACGTGGTCCTGGTTGTTCGTGGCGCGCCGGAACGGCGTCGGAATGTACACGTGTACGCTCATGGGCTCTTTCTCGGGCGTCTCAGAGCGCGACGCTCAAATAGCGCTCCCCAGTATCGCACAGCACCGTGACCACGACCTGGTCGGCCGGCATCCGCTCGGCCACCTGGCACGCGGCCCAGACGTTGGCCCCCGCGGAGATGCCGACGAGCAGGCCCTCCTCGCGTGCGAGCCGCCGCGCGGTGGCGGTCGCGTCCTCGTCGCGGACGAGGACGATCTCGTCGAGCAACGCACGATTGAGCACCCCGGGCACGAAGGACGCGCCGATGCCCTGGATGCCGTGGGGTCGGAAGCGGCCGCCCGAGAGCACAGGGGATCGGGCGGGCTCCACCCCGACGATACGAACCCCGGGCACGCGCTCCTTCAGCACCTCGCCGACTCCCGTGATCGTGCCGCCCGTGCCGATGGCCGCGACGAACGCGTCGACACGCTCCTCCGTCGCCTCCAGGATCTCGATGGCCGTCGTGCGCCGGTGAATCTCGGGATTGGCCTGGTTCTCGAACTGGAGCGGCATGAAGTAGTCCGGATGCTCGCGGCACATCTCCTGCGCGGCGAACACCGCGCCCGTCATGCCCTCGATGGCCGGCGTCAGGTGGATCTCGGCCCCATAGCGCGCGAAGAGCCGCTGGCGCTCGACGCTCATGTCGTCGGGCATGGTCAGGATCAGCCGGTAACCGCGGACCGCGCACACCATCGCGAGCCCCACTCCGGTATTGCCGCTCGTGGGCTCGACCACGGTGGCCCCCGGCTTGAGCTGACCGCGCCGCTCGGCGTCGTCGATCATCGAGAGCGCGATGCGGTCCTTCACGCTACCCGCCGGGTTGAGCGACTCCATCTTGCCGAGGACGGTCGCGCCCTCGGCTTTCGGGATGCGATTGAGCTTCACGAGCGGGGTGCCGCCGACCAGCTCCAGCACCGAGGCCGCGACTCGAGGCCGGCTGCCTGCGGTCGTTCGCCGTTGCGTCATGGGTCGCAATCCTATCGGGAACGCTGGTTGCCTGCCAAAAAAATTTCAGATGTGGTACATCGGGCGTGCGGTCCGCCGGCGTTCCTCGGCGCGTCGCCGCAAGTCCTCGAGCGTCAGTCGATCGATCACGCTCGAGACCGCGGCGTCGATCTCGCGCCACAGCTCCTCGAGGTCGCCGACGTCGTCGGCCGGTGGCCGCCGGGCGCCGCGACGGCCGGCGTCGGGGCCCTCGCTGCCTTCGACCGCGCGGAGCACGGCGCCCACCGTGATCTGATCGGCCGGTCGCGCGAGCCGATAGCCGCCCGCCGACCCACGGCGCGAGAGCAGGAAGCCCGAGCGCTTCAACCCGAGCAGGACCTGCTCGAGATACCGCTGCGGAATGCCCTGCCGCCCCGCGATGTCCTGGATGGGCTGGAGATCCCCGCCCGCGTGCAGCGCGAGATCGAGCAACGCCTTGACGGCGTACTCGCTCTTGGCGGACAGCCTCACGCGCGGCCCTGCTCGATGAGCCTCGCCAGATCCTTCGCGAAGTACGTGATGATGATGTCGGCGCCCGCGCGGCGGATACCGGTGAGCGCTTCCACCATCGCACGCTCCTCGTCGAGCCAGCCCAGATGGCCGGCGGCGCGGATCATCGCATACTCTCCGGAGACCGAGTAGGCGGCCACGGGCAGCCCGAACTCTCCCTTGACGCGGGCGACGACGTCCAGATACGGGAGCGCCGGCTTCACCATCACGATGTCGGCGCCCTCGTCGACGTCGAGCGCGACCTCGCGCATGGCCTCGACGGAGTTGGCGGGATCCATCTGATAGGACCGGCGGTCGCCGAACTGCGGCGTGGAGTCGGCGGCCTCGCGGAACGGTCCGTAAAACGCCGAGGCGTACTTGGCGGAGTACGCCATGATCGGCGTCTCCGGATAGCTCGCCTCGTCGAGCGCCTCGCGGATGGCCCCGACGCGCCCGTCCATCATGTCCGACGGCGCGACCATGTCGGCGCCGGCCTCGACGTGGGACACGGCCGTGCGCGCAATGAGATCGAGGGTCGGGTCGTTCTTGATCCGCCCGTCCTCGACCACCCCGCAATGCCCGTGGCTCGTGTACTCGCAGAGACACACGTCGGTGACCACGAGCAGGTCGGGAATCGTCTCCTTCACCGCGCGGACCGCCTGCTGGATGATGCCGTCCTCGGCATAGGCTTCGCTGCCGCGCGGGTCCTTCTCCTGCGGCAGGCCGAAGAGCAGCACGGCGGGAATACCCATCGAGGCCGCGTCCTTGCACTCCTTCTGCAGCTCGTCGATCGAGAGCCGGAACTGGCCCGGCATCGAGCCGATGGCCTCGCGCACTCCGCGCCCGTGGACCACGAACAGCGGGTACATCAGGTCGTCGACGGAGAGCCTGGTCTCGCGGACCATGCGGCGCACGAGCGGCGACTCGCGCAGACGACGGGGTCGGTACACCGGATACGGCATGGTGGCTAGCTCCTTCCTTCTCCGAAGTGCAACACGATGGCGCGCGCCAGGGCCGGGATCGTGTACTCCCCGGGCATGATGTGCGTCTCGAGCCCAAGTCCCGCCGCCGTGGCCCGCGTGATCGGCCCGATCGAGGCGACGAGCACGCCGCGCATGAGCGGACCGATCTCGGTGCGACCGACGAGCGCGCAGAAATTCTTCACGGTGGACGAGCTCGTAAAGGTCACGACGTCGATGCGCCGCTCGGCCAGCAGCGCCTTGAGGCCACCGGCCTGCTCGCGCGCGGCCCGCGTGCGATACGCCGGGACCTCGTCGACGATCGCGCCCATGCGGTCGAGCTCGCGGACGAGGACGTCGCGCGTCTCGGCCGCGCGGGCCAGCAGCACGCGATCGCCCGGCGCGATCACGGGCCGCATCCGGTCCACGAGGCTCTCGGCGACGTACTCCGGCGGCACGACGGCCGGGTGGAGTCCCCACGTGCGCAGGGCCTCCGCCGTCGCTGGGCCGATGGCGGCGATGCGGCAGCTCGCGAGCACCTCGCTGCCCCGCCCCGTCAGGGCGAGCCGGCGTCGCACCATCTCGACACCGTTCACACTGGTGAACACGGCCCATCGGTACTGCGCGGCCCGGTCGAGCGCCGCGTCGAGCGGGACCCACGACGCCGGCGGCTCGATCGCGATCGTCGGAACCAGCATCACGGAGCCGCCTGCCTCCTCGAGACGCGCGGCAAAGTCCGGCGCCTGCTCCCGCGCCCGCGTCACGAGGATGACCCGGCCGGCCAGCGGGCGAGCCGTCGCCACCTCGGCGCTCATGACGGCGCCCCGTCACCGGCGAGGAGGCGCCCCGCCCCGAGGGCGAGCAACTCGTCGGCGAGTTTCCGTCCCAGCGTTTCGGCGGCGGCCGCGGGCCCGCTCACCGAGGAGCGGAGCACGGTCTGTCCGTCGACGCTTGCGACCAGCCCCTCGATCGTCATGCAGCTGAGGCCCGTCCGTGCGTGTCCCGCCACGGGTGTGTGACAGCCCGCCCCGAGTCCGCACAGAAACGATCGCTCGGCGATGGCTTCCATCCTGGTTCGAGTGTCGTCCACGCGCTCGAGAAGTTCAAGCGCACGGCCATCCGCCGCGCGCGCCTCCACTGCGATGATGCCCTGCCCGACCGCGGGAAGGAACTCGTCGGGGGAGAGGAGCACGGCGTGCGCCGGACTCACTCCGAGCCGGATCAGACCCGCCTGCGCCAGGATCAGTGCGTCGTAGAGGCCGTCGGACAGCTTCGCGAGACGCGTATCGACGTTGCCGCGGATCGGGCGCAGGTCGAGGTCGGTCCGCCGCCCGAGCGCGAGCGCGCGCCGCCTCAAGCTCGACGTGCCGACGACGCTCCTCGCCGGCAAGTCGGCGAACGTGCCTCCCGTCCTCGTCACCAGGACGTCGCGCGGGTCCGCTCGCGCGAGGCACGCCCCGAGGACGAGCCCCGCAGGCAATTCGGCAGGCATGTCCTTCAGGCTGTGAACGGCCAGGTCCACGCGCTCGCCCAGCAGAGCCTCCTCGATCTCCTTGACGAAGAGGGCCTTGCCGCCGAAGTCGGCGAGCGCCACGTGGGCCAGGCGATCACCCGACGTCTTGATTTCCACCAGGTCCACGTCAACACCCCGCCGCCGGAGCGCAGCCGCCACCAGCTCCGCCTGGAGCAGCGCGAGCCGACTTCCGCGCGTGCCGATGCGGAGGGTCACGCCTCCGGTCCCCGGCGACCTGGTCCCCGTCCCGGACCCCCGAGTCCGAAGACCTCCGAGATCAGCTCCACGAATCGCCGGCCATGTCCCGCCCGGGACGAGTCGCGGAGCTTGACGGTGGGGGCGTGAAGCACCTTGTTGACGATCGCCTGGGACAGCGCCTCCATGACCCGCCGCGTCTCGCCGTCGGCGTCGGGCAGGCGGCCGAGCGCCTTGTCGAGCTCGGCGCGGCGGATCGCCTCGAGCTTCTCGCGGAGGGAGACGATCGTGGGCACGACGTCCAGCTCCGCGAGTCGCGCCGCGAACTGCTGGGCCTCGCGCTCGATGATGGCGAGCGCGCGCTGGGCCTCGCGCTGGCGCTCCCGCAGGTTCGCCTCCACGACCGCGCGCAGGTCGTCGACGTCGTAGCAGAACGCGTTGTCCAGCTGGTTCACCGCCGCCTCGACGTTGCGCGGGACGCCGATGTCGATCAGGAACAGCGGCCGCTCTCGCCGCGCGTGGAGGGCGTCGCGCACGCCCGCGGCGCGGATGAGCGGCTCCGGCGCCGCCGTCGACGTGATCGCGATGTCCACCATGGCCAGCGTCGCGTGAAGGTCCTCGAAGGGCACCGCGACGCCCGCCAGCGAGCGCGCCAGCTCCTGCGCGCGGCCCCACGTCCGATTGGTCACGTACACCGGCGAGGCGCCGTGGTCGACGAGATGGCGTGCCGCCAGCTCGCTCATCTCGCCCGCCCCGACGAGCAGGACCGCCTTGCCGTCGAGACGGCCGAAGATCTTCCGCGCGAGCTCGACGGCCGCGAACGGGATGGAGACGGCGAGCCGGCCGATCTCGGTCTCGGTTCGCACCTTCTTGGCAACGCCGAAGGCCCGGCTCATCAGCGAGTGGAGCACGGGCCCGACCGTCCCGACCGCCTGCGCGAGGCTGAAGGCGTCCTTGACCTGCCCGAGGATCTGGGGCTCGCCGAGGACCATGGAGTCGAGGCTCGCGGCCACCCGGAAGGCGTGTCGCACGGCCTCGTCCTCGACATGGGTATAGAGGAGCGGCGCAACGGTTGCGGGCGCCACGCCGCGATGGGCGCCGAGCCGCGCGAAGACCGCGTCCCGGGCCTCGGTGGGCACCTCGGCGACGCCGTACGCCTCCACGCGGTTGCAGGTCGCGAGGATCATCGCCTCGGGGAGACCACCCGCGCCGGTCACGTCCGCCAGAATCTCGCGGAGCTTGTCGGATTCGAGGGCGAGCAGCTCGCGCATCTCGATCGGCGCGGTATGGTGGCTGAGGCCGGCGACGAACAGCGTGCCCATCTACGCGGTCCTCGTCCTCCGCCGTGAGGCCGACAGCCGGCAGCGCCTACAGCGCATGCCGGCCCTGGACGACGACGCCCACGCCGAGCATGAGGAGCAGGGCGCCAAAGCCGGCGATGGCAAAGTACGCGGCCCGACGGCCACGCCAGACGCCGGTCGCACGGCCCGAGAGCGTGGCGGCATACACGACCCACATCCCGATGGACAGGAGCGCCACGGGATCGAACGCGAACACGCTGCCCCAGGCGGCGTGCGCCCAGAGGACGCCCAGCAAGAGTCCGGCCGTGAGGAACGGGAATCCGAGGCTCAGCGCGCGAAAGCTCACCCGATCCAGCGTCTCGAGCGACGGCAACCGATAGTACACGGTGCCCGGACGCTTGGCCTTGAGCTGGCGCTCCTGCAGCAGATACATCACGGCGCCCGCAAAGTTCAGTACGAGCGCGGCGAGCCCGAGCAGCGCGAGCACGACGTGCACCCAGACCCACGCGCTCTTGATGGCGGGTGTCGGGACGAGCGCGCGGAGTCCCGTCGGCAACGCCAGGCCAAGGACGAGAACGACCGGGAGCACGAACGCGCCGAGCACCTTCATCTGATACTGGCGCTCCGCCCACAGCTCGAGGAACACCGTCGCCCAGATGACCATCGAGACGATCTCGGGCAAGGTCGCGATCGGCGGCCGCCCCACCTCGACGCCGCGCACCACGAGCGCCACGGTATGACAGACCCACCCGAACTGGGTCGTGACGACCGAAAGGCGCGAGAGCCAGTCGCTGCGCCGCACCAGGTAGCCGAGGGCGGCCGCGGTGGCGACGATGTACGCGGTCAGCGCCACGTCGTACAGCGTCGCGTTCATCGGACGTCGTCTCCGGACGGGGCGAGATGCACGAGGCACGGGGTGGGCCGCCAGTAGCCCTCGCGCGACGCATGGAGATCGAGATGGGGAGACGCCCAGTCCTCGGTCAGCGGGGATCCGGCATTCCACCGCTGCCGGCGATCGACGCCCTTCACGTAGCCGAGGCAGGCCCGGCAGGCCTCGATGAAGTACCCCTCGTCGGCCCCCTCGGCGAGGAGGCGCACGAGATCCTTCGAGTCCCACGTCTCGCAGAACGGACAGCGGAGGCGCGGCGCGAGCCACGCGCCGCCGCAGAGCAGGCACGAGAGACGGCGGCGCCCATCCTCGATCAGGTCCCCGTAGAACGCGAACCCGCCGCACCACGGACAGGCGCCTCGGCTCCAGATGCCGTCGGGGAGGGCGCGCGTGCGCTCGAACCAGGTCTCGAGCGCGGGTCTGAGCGCCGCGGGCGCGAGGAATGCGCCGAGCCGGGTGGCCAGCCCGAAGCGCTCCTGGAGCACGGCGGCCGCGTCACGCCCCGATTGCGGAAGGAGGACATCGGGGCCCACCAGGCCGTCGTCCCAGGCGACCGCGAGCTGTTGAAGCGCGCCGGCCGCGTCCGCCCCATCGGCCGAGAGCCGTTCGATGACGGGGCCCAGCAGTTCCTCGATCGGCTCTCGTTCGAGCGCGGGAGGACACGCAGCCAGCAGCGGGACACCGCGCTCCCAACTGTCCCGGCACGCGTCGTCGGTTCGCTCGAGCGATCCGAGCTCCGTCGATTTCCACCGCATCCAACCGCCGATGATGGCCGTCCAGAACCCCAGGGGTTCGCGAAGCGCCGGACGGCGCTCGAGGATGCCCTCCCACTCCGAAGCCAGAGCCGCGTAGTCTGCCATCGTCAGTGGCGGGCGGGGCCTACCGCGAGCGGAGCGGTAATGCGATATCGGGCCGCGCGAAGATGCGCCCGCATGCGCCTATCCTGCCCACCCGTCCCAGGAAACGCAAGGCTTGTACGCTCTGACGCCGGAACGAGTCGAGACGAGATGGAAGCAACCGACTCTCGAGCGCCGGCGCAACCCGATCCTGGGGGAGGGCCTGGGAGGGGGCCGCCCTGGCCCCCCTCCCGCGGTCTTCTAGGCGTTCGCCATCACGATCACGTAGCGGAGGATGAAGCCGCCCACCAGGACCAGCGCGGCGGCGACGGCGCCAAGCGCTCGAACCTTGCTCCCGACGAAGTCCAGGCCCAGGGGGATCAGGAGACCGAGGACGACGAGCCCACCCCAGAAGAGCGGCGCGAGCGAACCCGACAAGAGCGGGGCGGCGCCGGCCCCGAGCGCCGCGAGGAACACCGCCAGGACGATCAGCTCGAAGATCATGGCGAATCGATCGGCGCGCTTCACCTTCTTGAACCCCTCCCCTGCCGATTCGCCCGCGAGGAAGAGCAGCAGCGAGATCGCGGCCATGCCGGTCGACGCGCCCGAGGCGAGGAAGAGCGCGCCCATGAACCGGCTCTCACTCCAAAACGGCAGCGCGCTGTTGCTCAGGAGCACGCCCGTGTAGCTCGCCAGGAAGAACCCCGAGATCGTGCCGACGAGGCTCACGCCGCGCCGGAGGCGGGCCCGGCTCGCGTCGTTCGAGAGCGAGAGCGCGGAGGACACGAACGCGAAGAGGCCGAAGACGCCGAGCATCCACGCGCCGATCGACATCGGGTCCCAGAACTTGAAGTGCAACAGCATGTTCAGGAACCGGCTCGGCGTGCCGAGGTCGAGGATCAGCAGGATGCCGCACAGCCCGATCAGGAGCAACGCCAGGATGTATCCGAAGCGGACGACGTTCTTGTCGCGCGAGCTCCCGAAGGTGTCGGCGATCGCGGCGGTGAAGTAGGCGCCGCCCGCGATGCCGCCGAGGAAGAAGTACCACACGATCAGGAGATGCCACTCGGGAGACCTAAGCATCGTCGCCCCCCTTGCCGCCGCGCTCGCGGAAGGCCATGAGCGCGCCCACGCCCACCACGAGCGCCGCTCCCACCGCCATCAGCGAGTCGGCGAGCACGTTGCGCTGGGGGAGCAGCGGTTTGTCCGGCAGGCCATAGGTCGACGGTTTGTCGAGCAACAGGAAGAAGGCGTTCAGACCACCCAGTGGGCCCTTGGTGTCTGCACCGTAGAGCTGTGCATTCGCGAAGCCCTGCTCCTTCAGCTTGGCCACGCGCTTGTCCGCCTTCCCGGCCAGCTCGTCGCGGAAGCCGAACTGGATGGACTCGGTCGGACAGGTCTTGGCGCAGGCCGGGCCCAGGCCGTTGTGAATGCGGTCGTTGCAGAACGTGCACTTGTTGGCTCGCCCGGTGTCGTGGTTGAACGACACGACCCCGAAGGGGCAGGAGCTGACGCAGTACCGGCAGCCGTTGCACACGTCCTGGTTGATGTTGACGGTGCCGAACTCGGTGCGGTAGATCGCGCCGGTCGGGCAGGCGTCGAGACAGCCGGCCTGCACGCAGTGCTTGCAGACGTCGGACATCAAGAGCCACTGGAGATCGCCGTTCGCCTGAGGCTGCTCGATGAAGCGCACCAGGCGATAGGTCTTGTCGGTGAAGTGGAGCTGGTTCTGATAGCTGCCGGTCCAGACGGGCTGCTCCATCGGCAGCTCGTTCCACTGCTTGCAAGCGACCTGGCAGGCCCGGCACCCGATGCAGAGCGAGGTGTCCGTGAACATCGCCAGCGTGCGGGCCATGGCTACACCTCCCCCTTCTTCACGTTGCAGACGAACGCCTTGGTCTCCTGGATGTAGACCGTCGGGTCCGCGACCGTGGCCGAGAGGTCGTTGGTGATGTCGCCCTTCGAGATGCCGTTGTAGCCCCAGTGCCAGGGCACGCCGATCTGGTGCACCTTCTTGCCGTCGATGACGAACGGCTTGAGCCGGTGCGTGACCATGGCCTTGGCGTGGATCTTCCCGCGCGGGGTCGACACCGTGACACGATCGCCGTTCGCGATGCCCAGCTCCTTCGCCAGCTCATGGCTGATCTCGGTGAAGTGGGATTCGAACAGCTCGGCGAGCATCGGCAGATAGCGGGACATGACGCCGGACAGATGGTGCTCGGTCAGCCGGTACGTCGTGATCACATAGGGATAGTCCGCGGATCCGACGGGCGCCAGATCGTTCTTGCTGTCGGGCACCGACCAGATCTTCGCGACCGGGTTGTTCTGCTGCTTGGACAGGAGGTTCTTCGTCGGCGACTCGATCGGCTCGTAGTGCTCGGGGAACGGTCCGTCGTTGAGCGGGCCGAAGAACGCGCCGACCAGATCGGCCCGCATGATGAACGGCTTGTCGCCGTTCTTCGCGTCGGGGGCGAGGAACGCATTGAAGTCGGGGACGTCGAGGCCGACCCACTTGCCCTTCTTGTCGGGTTCGTTGCCGGGCGCCTCGGGATCCCACCAGATCAGCTTCTTCTTCTCGCTCCAGGGCTTGCCCGCGAGATCCGCGGACGCCCGGTTGTAGAGGATGCGGCGATTCGCCGGCCACGCGAACGCCCAGCCGTGGGCCAGGTAGTCCTTCTCGTCCGCCGGCTTTCGCGCGTTGGCCTTGTTGATCAGCTTGCCGTCGGGGCCCTGGACGCACACGCCGGTGTAGATCCAGCACCCGCCCGCCGTCTTGCCATCGTCGGTCATGTGGGCGAACGTGTTCAGCGCCTGGCCCTTCTTGTAGACGACCTTGCCGTCCTTGTCGGGGATGTCCTCCGTCGCGTAGCCGTTGACCTCCTTCAGCACCAGCTCCATGTTCGGCTCTTTGGGATTGTCGCCGTACGTGAAGCTCGCGGCGAGGAATCCCTGGTCGCGCTCCTTCTTCGAGCCGGCGTACCGCTTCTGGAGACGTTTGGCCAGACTCACGAAGAATTCGCCGTCGGAGGTGACGTCGCCCGGCGGATTCACGGCCTTCTCGTGCCACTGGATGAGCCGCATCGTGTTGGTGAGCGACCCGTCCTTCTCCGCGGCCGGCGCTGCGGGCAAGAAGAAGACCTCGGTCTTCACGTCCTTCGGATTGGTGCCCGGCGCCTTCCACACTTCGGCCGTCTCCGTGATGAAGATGTCCTTCACGACCAGCCAGTCGAGCTTCTGCATGGCGGCCCGCGCCAGCTTGGCGTTCGGTCCGCCGACCGCCGGATTCTGGCCGTCGGAGAGAAAGCCCTTGATCGTGCCCTTGTACATGTCGACGAACATGTGCTGATGGCTGTACGCGTCCGCAGAGGCGCGCTTGGGCAGCCACTGGTAGCCGAACTCGTTGTCCTTGGTGGCCGCGTCGCCGTAGAACGCCTTCAGGAGGCTCACGGCAAACTTGGGCAAGTTCGTCCAGAACCCGCCTTTTGGCGTGACCTTTTCGAGGTAGGTCTTGAAATCCGGATGCGCGTCACGGAGCGGCATCGGCAGATAGCCGGGCAGCTCGTGGTAGAGCAGCTCCAAGTCCGTCGCGCCCTGCACGTTCGCGTGCCCGCGCAGCGCGACCACACCGCCGCCTGGCCGCCCGATGTTGCCGAGCAGGATCTGGAGCATGCAGAGCGCGCGGATGTTCTGGACCCCGTTGGTGTGCTGGGTCAAGTTGAGCGCGTACGTGATCGTGCCGGTCTTCTCGGGACCGCTGGTGCCGCAATAGAGCTTGGCGACCTCGACGAACTTCTCCTTCGGAATGCCGCAGATCCGCTCGACCATCTCGGGCGTGTAGCGGCTGTAGTGCCGCTTCATCAGCTGGAACACGGTCTGCGGGTCCTTGAGCGTGAGGTCACGCTTCGGATTGCCCTCCCCGTCCAGCTGGTACCGCCACGAGGCCCGGTCGTACCGCTCGGCCACGTGCGGGTCGGTCCCACCCTTGCCTGTCTGCTCGAGGCCCGGGAACAGGCCGCCGAGATCCGTGGCCGTCTTGAAGGCCGGGTCGATCAGGAACGAGGCATTCGTGTAGTAGACGACGTAGTCCTTGAAGTAGAGGTTGTTCTCGATCGCGTAGCTGATCAGCCCGCCGAAGAATGCGATGTTGGTCCCGGACCGCAGCGGCACGTGCATGTCGGCGACCGAACTGGTGCGCGTGAATCGCGGGTCGACGTGACTCAGTACAGGACCCGCACGAGGGTCAGCCCCTCGGCCGGGGCGGTCGGACCCGCGCGGGTCCTGTCACGGCCCTCGATCAGTTCGCCCATCCACCCCGGTCGCGCCACGCCCCGTCCGATCTCGACCAGGCTCCCGACGAGGTTTCTGACCATGTGGTGCAGGAAGCTGTCCGCGCAGACGAGGATGACGAGCCGCTGGCGCCGAACGATCACCCGGGTGGACCTGACCGTGCACGTCGGCGTTCTCCCCCGGCCCGCCGAGGCGCAGAACGCCGAGAAGTCATGCTTGCCTCGAACGAGCCCGAGCCCGGACGCCATGGCCGCCGCGTCGAGGCGACGCGGGACGTGCCATGCGTATCGCCTCAGAAAGGGATCGGCGACGATTCCCTGATCGATCAGGTACGCGTACCGCTTGCCGCGGGCGGAGCGTCTCGCATCGAATCTCGAGTCGGCCTCCCGGGCGTCGAGCACGCGCACCGCCGCCGGCAGGAGCGCGTTGAGCCCTCGGCGGAGGGCGCTCGGATCGATGCCCGAGGCGGTGGTCAGGCTCGCGACCTGGCGGAGGGCGTGGACGCCAGCGTCGGTGCGGCTCGCTCCGACCACCTTGACGGGCGCGCCAAGGATGCGCGCGGAGGCGGCGAGGAGGAGGCCCTGGACCGTCGGCATGTCCGGCTGATACTGCCAGCCGTGGAAGTCAGTCCCGTCGTATGCGAGGACGAGCCGGAGCGTCCGCATTCGTCTGGCGACAGCCGGCGCCGTCTCCCTGCGAGACCCGCGGCTACCGGGTCAGCAGCTCCGCGATCTGAACGCCGTTGAGCGCCGCGCCCTTGCGAAGCTGGTCGCCGACCACCCAGAAGTTCAGGCCATTGGCCACCGCGAGATCCTCGCGGATCCGGCCGACGAAGCAGTCGTCCTGCCCCTCGACGGAGACCGGCATCGGATAGCGGCCCTCGCCCGGCTCGTCCCAGAGCGTGAGACCGGGGAAGGCGGCGAAGGCCTCGCGGGCGCGCTCGGGCGTGACCCTGTCGCGTGTCTCGGCGCTGACGGCGATCGAGTGGGCCGTGAAGACGGGCACGCGCACCGTCGTGGGTGACACGGCGAGGTCCGGCATCTCCAGAATCTTTCGCACCTCGTTGACCAGCTTCATCTCCTCGCCCGTGTACCCGTTGGCCGCGAACGCGTCGATGTGCGGGATCACGTTGAAGGCGATCTGGTGCTGGAAGAACCGCGGGGTCATGGCCTCCCCGCGCGCCCAGGCCAGCGTCTGGCGGCGCAGCTCCTCGACCCCGTTCACTCCCGCCCCCGACACCGCCTGATAGCTCGTCGCGATCACGCGGCGAAGGCCGCCCACCTCGTGGAGCGGCTTGAGCGGCATGACGGTGACGATGGTGGTGCAGTTCGGGCAGGCCACGATCCCGCGATGGCCCTGGACGGCGTGGGCGTTGATCTCGGGCACGACGAGCGGCACGGTCGGATCCATCCGAAACGCGCTCGACTTGTCGATGACGATCGCGCCCGCCTTCACGGCCTCGGGGGCGTACGCGCGCGACTGCGCGGACCCGGCTGAGAAGAACGCGACGTCGATGCCGGTGAAGGCCGCCGATCCGACCGCCTCGACGCGGACTCGCTCCCCCTTGAAGGTCACCGTCTTCCCCGCGGAGCGCTCGGAGGCGAACGCCCGAAGGTGCGTCACCGGGAACTTGCGCTCCTCGAGAATCCTGAGCGTCGTCTGCCCGACTGCCCCTGTCACACCGACCACGGCCACGTTCATCTCGGTCCCCTTCTCGTCTCAGTACGAGCGCTCGATCGCCCGTGAGATGAGATCACCCATTTCAGTGGTGCCGACCAGCTTCATGCCGGCGCTGTGGACATCGCGCGTGCGGTAGCCTTCGCCGAGCACCGACAGCACCGCGGCGTCGACCCGCGCGGCGTCCGCTCCCCGGTCGAGCGAGTATCGCAGCAACATGGCGGCGGACAGGATCGCCGCGATGGGATTGGCCACCCCCTGTCCGGCGATGTCCGGGGCGGTCCCGTGAACCGGCTCGTAGAGGGCCACCTGGCCGCCCAGGCTGGCCGACGGCAGCATGCCCATCGAGCCGGCGAGGATCGCCGCCTCGTCCGAGAGGATGTCCCCGAACGTGTTCTCGGTCACGATCGTGTCGAACTGCGTGGGCTTGGCGACCAGCGCCATCGCGCAGTTGTCGACGAGCACGTGCTCGAGCTGCACCTCGGGATAGTCCTTGGCGACTCGGGTCACCACCTCGCGCCAGAGCTGCGAGACGACGAGCACGTTGGCCTTGTCCACCGAGGCGAGGCGCTTCCTCCGCTTCATCGCGACGTCGAAGGCGGCGCGCGTCACGCGCTCGATCTCGCGCGACGTGTAGCTCATCGTGTTGATCGCGCGTTCGCCGCCGTCGGCGAACGCCTCGCGCCCGCGCGGCTCGCCGAAGTAGAGGCCCCCGGTCAACTCGCGGACCACCATCAGGTCCGTGCCCTCCACGATCGACCGCTTGAGCGGCGACGCGTCCACCAGCATCGGGAAGCAGGTGGCCGGGCGAAGGTTGGCGAAGAGGTCGAGCCCCTTCCGCAGCGCGAGGAGCCCCCGCTCGGGCCGCCGTTCCTGAGGCGCATCGTCCCACTTCGGCCCGCCGACGGCGCCGAACAGGATGGCGTGACTCTGGCGACAGAGCGCGAGCGTGGAGTCGGGCAGCGGTCCGCCGGTCGCGTCGATGGCCGCCCCGCCCACGAGTCCGGACTCGAACTCGAAGCCGATCCCCGAGGCTTTCCCCACCACCTGCAGCACCTTCCGGGCCTGGGGCGTGACCTCTTGTCCGATCCCGTCCCCGGCGAGCACCGCGATCTTGTACGTGGCCATTCTCTCGCTCTTCCCTAGTAGGCGTCGCGCGCCGGCTTGTCGACCGCCAGCATCCCGTCCCGGCGGCGCGCCCACAGCGGGCGCGTCGGACCGCTCAGCACGTACGCCGAGAACAGGAGGAACAGGAACCACTGCGGATGCGTGGCGACGATCAAGACCGCGAGGACGACCAGCAAGAGGACGCTGGTCGGCCGCCGTCGCGCGAAATCGATCTCCTTGAAGCTGTAGTACCGGAACGTGGTGACCATGAGGATGGCCACGAGGTAGGTGCCCGCGGCGATCGCCGCCCCCTGCCAGCGCTCGAGCTCGTCATTGCCGAGCAGCAGCATCACGGAGGCCACGATGCCGGCCGCCGCCGGGATGGGCAGGCCGACGAAGTAGCGCCGGTCGCTCACGCCCGAGTGCACGTTGAACCGCGCGAGGCGAAGGGCGCCGCAGATCACGAACAGGAACGCGCCGAGCCACGCCGCGCGGCCAAGTGGGGCCAGCGCGAACGTGTACAGCATGAAGGCGGGCGCGACGCCGAACGACACCACGTCGGCGAGCGAGTCGAACTCCACCCCGAACTGGGTCGTGGTCTTCGTGAGGCGAGCCACCTTGCCGTCCAGCGTGTCGAGCAGCATCGCCACGAAGATGGCGATCGCGGCCTCGACGTACCGCCCATCGGCGGAGAGGATGATCGCGAGGAAGCCGCTGAACAGATTGCCGGTCGTCAAGAGGCTCGGCAGCAGGAAGATCCCGCGCCGCGGCTGCTCGCGGAGATCCTGCCAGCGTCGCCGGCGCGCTCCCCGGCCCGCGTCGCCCCCACCCATGTGCCGTCGTCTCATCTCGCTCCTCTCACTGCAACATGGCCATGATGGTCTCGCCGCCCCGGACCCGCTCTCCGACCGTCACGCGCACATCGCTCCCCCGCGGCGCGATCAGGTCCGTCCGCGACCCGAAACGGATCAGCCCGAAGCGCTCTCCCGCCTCGAGCTTGTCGCCCACGCGCGCCCGACAGACGATCCGCCGGGCGAGCACCCCGACGATCTGCCGCACCACGACGCGGGCGGCATCCCCCTCGATCGCGACCGCGCAGCGCGCGTTCTCCTCCGAAGCCTCCGGGCGATACGCGGCCAGGAATCGCCCGCTCGCCCGATCGACCGCCCGCACCAGCCCGGCCATCGGCGCGCGATTGACGTGCACGTCGAGCGGTGACAGGAAGATCGACATCCGGACCGCCGGCCCTACCCAGCGGTCGTCCACCGCCACGATCGCCATCACCCGACCGTCGGCGGGAGCCACGAGCGCCCCCGGCGTCCGCGGCGCGGTCCGCTCCGGATCCCGGAAGAACCCGAGGAACGCGACGGCGGCGATGGCGAAGACGGCCGCCACCGGCCACCAGCCCAACAGTGCCAGGATACACGCGGCACCGGCGGCTGGCAGCACGAAGGACCAGCCCTCCCGCGCTACCGGTATGCGCACGTCACGCTCGGATTGCCGGGCGCGACCCGGCGCCTCGTCACATGCGCGGCGGCTTGATCCAGGACATCATCTTCCGCAGGCGCCCGCCGACCTCCTCGATCGGATGCTCGGCTTCGCGCTTGCGAATGGCCAGGAACTCCGCGCGGTGCGCCTGGTTCTCGAGGACCCACTCGCGGGCGAACGTCCCGCGCTGGATCTCGGCGAGGATCTTGCGCATCTCGGCCCGCGTCTGCTCGTTGATGATGCGCGGCCCGCGCGTGTAGTCGCCGTACTCGGCCGTGTCCGAGACGGAGTAGCGCATGTACGCGAGCCCCCCCTGATAGAAGAGGTCGACGATGAGCTTCATCTCGTGCATGCACTCGAAGTAGGCGACCTCGGGCTGATAGCCGGCTTCGACGAGCGTGTCGAAGGCGGCCTTGATCAGGTGCGACACGCCGCCGCACAGGGTCGTCTGCTCGCCGAAGAGATCGGTCTCGGTCTCTTCCTTGAAGGTCGTCTCGATGACGCCGGCCCGCGTGCAGCCGACGCCCTTGCCGTAGGCCAGCGCCATGTCGCGGGCCTTGCCGGACACGTCCTGGTGGACGGCCACCAGGCCGGGCACACCGGGGCCCTGCGTGAAGAGATCGCGCATCACGTGCCCGGGCGCCTTGGGCGCGATCATCGACACGTCGACGTCGGGCGACGGGACCACCTGGTTGAAGTGAATGTTGAAGCCATGGGCGAACATGAGGGTCTTCCCCTTGCCGAGGGCGCCCTTGATGGCCTCTTCGTAGACCTGGCGCTGGGTCTGATCGGGCAGGAGGATCATCACGACGTCGCCCGCCGCCGCCGCCTCGTTGACGGTCATGACCTTCAAGCCGTCGTGCTCGGCCTTGGCCCAGCTCTTCGAGCCCTTGTACAGTCCGACCACCACGTCCTGTCCCGTGTCTTTCAGGTTGAGCGCGTGGGCGTGCCCCTGGCTTCCGTAGCCGATGACGGCGATCTTCTTGCCGCGAAGCAGCCCGAGATCGGCGTCCTGGTCGTAGTAGATCTTGGCGGGCATGGCGTGTTCCGTCCCCTCTCTGGTGTGGTCGGCTCGGGTCAGTCGGCAAACCCGACGACCCTCGGATCGTCGGGCGGCGTGCGACCAGCGCCGCGCGGCTTGCCCAGCTTTTCCTCGACCCGCCGCAGCCGCGTCTTCGGCCCCCGAGCGATCGCGACCTTCCCGGTGCGAACCAGCTCCTGGATCCCGAACGGGCGCAGCAGCTCGATGATGGCCTCGATCTTCGACTCCTCCCCCGTCGCCTCGAGCGTGTAGGTGGTCGGCGTGACGTCGACCACCTTGGCGCGGAAGATGTCGCCGATCCTCAGGATCTCCGCCCGCGCGGCCGGCTCGGCGTTGACCTTGATCAGCAGCATCTCGCGCTCGACGTGGTTCTCCTCGCTCAGGTCCGTGACCTTGATCACGTCGACGAGCTTGTGGAGCTGCTTGAGCACCTGCTCGATGATGAACGTGTCCCCCTTCACCACCAGGGTCATGCGCGACACGGTCGGGTCGAGCGTCTCGCCGACCGACAAGCTCTCGATGTTGTACCCACGCGCCGAAAACAAGCCGGCCACGCGAGACAACACGCCAAACTTGTTCTCGACCATCACGGCGATGGTGTGCTTCTCCAGCTCAGTCTCAGCCACCCGACCCGTCCTTTCTTTCTGTTCCGACCATCGTCACCGCCGCGCCGTCCCCGGACGTTCCAACGTTCGAGCGCGGGCTACGCCCGCGCCTCCGAAGGGGGAGGGCCTGGGAGGGGGCCGTCGAGGCCCCCTCCCAAGTCAAAATCCGGTCTGAGACCGCGCCGCCCGCTCCTTCACCTCGCGCGTCGGCGGGGCCAGGATCATGTCGGTGTTCGCGCCGCCGGCCGGCACCATCGGGAACACGCACTCGTCCTTGTCGACGCACATGTCGAGGACGACCGGGCCCGGCGTCGCGATCATCTTCTCGATGGCCGGCCCCACCTCGTTCGGCTTCGTGACCCGGATGCCCATGCAGCCGTACGCCTCGGCGAGTCGCACCCAGTCGGGGATCCCCGGCAGGTCGATGGCGCAGTAGCGCTCCTTGTAGATGATCCGCTGCCACTGCCGCACCATGCCGTGCCCGCTGTTGTTGATGATCACGGTCTTCACGGGGAGTCCTTCGGTGAAGCAGGTGGCGAGCTCCTGGCTGTTCATCGCGAAGGAGCCGTCGCCGTCGATGTTGATCACGAGCTTGCCGGGATTCCCCGCCTGGACGCCCATGGCGGTCGGCAGCCCGTAGCCCATGGTTCCGAGGCCGCCGGACGTGCACCAGGCCCGCGGATGGCGGAACTTGTAGTACTGGGCCGCCCACATCTGATGCTGGCCCACGCCGGTGACGATCAACGCCTCGCCGTGCGTCAGATTGCTGATCTCCTGGATCACGTACTGCGGCTTGATCACGTCGTCGTCCCAGTCGTAGCGGAGCGGGAAGTTCCGCTTCCATTCGGCGATCTGCGTCGCCCACTGGCGGCGGCCCTCGACGGCGGCCGCCGGCACGCCGTCCTTCAGCTCCTCGCGGATCGCCTCGATCAGCTTCCGGAGGACGCGCTTGCAGTCGCCCACGATCGGGATGTGGACCTTGATGTTCTTCGAGATCGACGAGGGGTCGATGTCGATGTGGATGATCTCGGCGTTGGGCGCGAACGCGTCGACCTTGCCCGTGACCCGGTCGTCGAAGCGCGCGCCGATGGCGACGAGGCAATCCGAGTGATGCACGGCCATGTTGGCGTAGTACGTGCCGTGCATGCCGAGCATGTCGAGCGACAGCGGGTGGGCCATCGGGAACGCCCCGAGACCCATGAGCGTCTGCGTCACCGGAACCTGCGTCAGCTCGGCCAGCTCCATCAGCTCGGGCGAGGCGTCCGAGGAGATCGCTCCGCCGCCGACGTAGAAGACGGGCCGCTTCGCCCGTGCGACGGCGCGCGCGGCCTTCTTGATCTGCCCGGGATGCCCGTCGTAGGTCGGGTTGTACGAGCGCAGATGCACCTCGTTCGGATACTCGAAGGGCCACTCCTTGACGAGGATGTCCTTCGGCAGATCCACGTGCACCGGGCCGGGACGCCCGGTGGAGGCGATGTGAAACGCCTCCTTGATGATGGGGCCGAGGTCCTTGCCGTCCTTCACGAGGAAATTGTGCTTGGTGGCGGAACGCGTGATGCCGACGTTGTCAGCCTCCTGGAACGCGTCGTTGCCGATCAGGTGCGTCGGCACCTGGCCCGTGAAGGCGACGATCGGAATCGAATCCATCAGCGCGTCTTGAAGCGCCGTCACCAGGTTCGTGCAAGCGGGTCCGGACGTGACCAGACACACCCCCACGCGACCCGTCGTACGCGAGTAGCCCTCGGCCGCGTGGCCCGCGGCGGCCTCCTGCCGCACGAGGACGTGGCGAATGCCCTGGAAGTCGTAGAGGACGTCGTAGATCGGCAGCACCGCGCCACCGGGCAGGCCGAAGATGAGGTCCACACCTTCCTTCTTCAAGCACTCCAGCAAGATCCGCGCTCCTGAATACTTGACCACTCGCGCCTCCTTGGTCTCCATCGAACTACAAGAGCCCCGCCGTCGCCAGGCTCTCCTTGATGTCCTCGATGTCGTCGGCGTCCGGCGTGCCGAGCGGTGCGCGGCACGGGCCGCCGTAGAATCCCTGCAGGTCGAGCGCTGCCTTGAGCCCGCCGATGCCGTACTTTCCGCTCACGCCGCGATCGGCCAGGATCATGCGCGCGGCGAGTGCCTTGGCCTCGTCCCACCGACCCTGTCGTCCGAGACCGTAGATCTCCACGTACTCGCGCGCGGCGATGGCCGCCTGAGCCAGCACGCCCCCGGACGCGCCGATGGACAGCGCCGGCAAGAGCGCCGAGGCGGCACCGATCAACACGTGAAACGTCTTGGGCGTGAGGTGCACCGTCTCGGCCGCCTGGGCGATGCTGCCGGACCCATCGGCAATCCCGACGACGTTCGGATGGTCGGCGATTCGAGCCACCGTGTCCGGCTCCAGGTTGACCCCCGTGTGGAGCGGAAGGTTGTAGAGCACGATGGGAACCGGAGAGGCGTCGGCGACCGCCAGGTAGTGCCGCGCCTGCGCGCCCGCGTGGCCCAGGTCGCGGGTGTAGTGATGCGGCGTGATGACGATGGCGGCGTCCGCACCGATCTCGGCCGCCCGCTTCGTCTGACGGATGGCGTGGAGCGTCGAGTCGCACCCCGTCCCGGCCAGCATGACCTTGTCGCGCGGAATCGCCTCGCGAGCCGCGGCGAGCACGACGTCGCGCTCCGCCTCGGAGAGGAGCAGG
>Ga0187894_10000304_pt1 | contig 66655 bp, 45 predicted proteins | sample GBC1701081metaG_FD_136650 | JGI IMG/M metagenome (GOLD analysis project Ga0187894, IMG submission 136650) | White microbial mat communities from a lava cave in the Kipuka Kanohina Cave System on the Island of Hawaii, USA - GBC170108-1 metaG ... | reverse complement strand
TGGACGTTCACGCTGCAGCACGACCTGCGCGGGCACAACGGCCAACCGCTGTCGGCGGCCGACGTCGCGTCCTCGATCCGTCAGCGCGTGGACGCGGTGTCGTATTACCCGGTGTGGAAGGATGTCCTGCGCATCGACACGCCGTCGCCAGACACGATCGTCGTCCATCTGCGGCGTCCCTCCAGCGTCTTCCTCGAAGCGCTCGCGATGCTCGGCCTCGTCGACGTCGACGAGGAACGCGTGCGCGGCAGCGGACCGTTCCGGTTGATTCGCGACACGCCCGCGGAGATGGACTATGCGTCCTTCGCGGACTTCTGGGCCGGTCCGCCGCGTCCGCCCGGACTGCGCGTGCGCTTCTATCCGTCCGCGCGCGCCGCGTGGGCCGCGTTCCTGCGCGACGAGGCGGACTTCCTCTACGAAGTGCCGCCGACCACGGCGTCATTGATGGCGTCGCACCCGGACGTGCGGCTCTATCGCAGCCCGCCGCGCTTCATCTATGCGCTCGGATTCCAGCAGCGGCATCCGCTGCTGCGCGACGTCCGCGTCCGCAGGGCGCTGAATCTGGCGATCGATCGGAACGCCATCGCGCGGCGCGTCTTCGCGGGCTATACCGAGGCGGCGGTTGGTCCGTTCGCGCCGAACTACTGGGCCGCGGACGGCCTCGGGTCTCCCTGGCCGTACGATCCGGCGCAGGCGCGGCGCCTGCTGGACGCGGCGACCGGCAAACGCGACGCGCCGATCGAGCTGACCTGCCTCACCAGCAGCGAGTTCCCGCTGTCCGCGGATGTGGCCGCGGATCTGGAGTCGCAGCTCCGGCGCGTCAACGTCCGGCTGCGTCTCGTGCCGCTGCCGCAGGGACCGATGATCGACCGCCTCGCGCGCGGCGACTTCGACACGTTCGTGCTGCAGATGGCGACCGGCGCGTCCGGCATGTGGGTGCGCACGCACTGGCACAGCGGCGGCGCCGGACCCGTGGCGAACTTCGGCTATGCGAGCGCGGACGCGGCGCTCGACGCCCTGGCATCCGCCGCGTCGCCCGAGGCGGAGCGCGACGCGGTGCGATCGGTGCTCGACATCATGCGCGAGGATCCGCCCGCGGCGTTCCTGGTGCCGGCGCCAATCCTGCGCGCCGTGCGCCGGTCGTGGCGCGTGCCCGAGGATCCCGCCGACATTCGCGCATCCATTCCCCGGTGGACGTTCACGGAAGCCGGATGCCGGGGCCTCTAGCCCGGAACGGGCCGAGCAGATATCCGCACTCCGGGCCCATCATCCATCAGCGAATCGGCTCGCAGGTGTAGAAGACGCCGTTGCTCAGGCAGAGCGGGCAGACGGGATCGGCACAGAACCCGAGGCCCTGGCACATGGTTCCGCAGAGTCCTCCTCCGCGGCGCTCCGAGGCTGTTGCGGACGGCAGCACGAACGTGGCGGCCACCAGCAGGCATGACATCACGAGCTTGACGATCGATCTCCTCATGGCGTGTCCCTCCTCGGGCTATTCCAGCACGAGCGCGTCATCTGGCGCCCGCCGGACGGCGGCTGTTCACGATGGAGAGGCGCGACGCGGATGAAGGCCCGGCGCGTCCGCGCGTGGACGGGCCATGTGTGCGTGAGGTGCGCGCGTCGGATGCGGGTTCGCGGCGGCCCGACGACGTGGTAGAGTCGGTAACCCCGTTCGGACGCAATGCGGGTCACGCCGCACGCCGCGACGCCCCGAGATGGACGCACGCGGGGACCACCACGGAGACGGAGTCGTCATGCGGCGAATCGTGATGCGTGTGGCCGCGGCGCTGCGGCGCGCCGCGCGCTCGCTCACCGTGCAGGTGACGGCCGCGCTGATCCTGCTCGCGTTCCTGCCGACGGCGGTACTGGGCTGGCTCGCGCTCCAGAGCATTGCCGCGGCGTCGCGCGAGACGGCCGCGCGCGCGTACGCGGCCACGGCGGACGCGACGGCGACCGCGCTCAGCACCTATGTCGACGCGGCCGCGCACAACCTGCGTGTCTTCGCGGATGGCGTCCGCCTGCTGCCGGCGTTCGACGCATCGATCGAGCCGACGCTGCGCCGCTTCATCATCGAGCATCCGTCCTTCCGCCGCATCACCATCGTGGACGCGCGTCACCGCGTGCTGGCGACGAGCGCGTTGGCGGCGCGGCCGGGCACCGTCACGCTGCAGCCGTCCAGCGCGATCGACGATGGGATCTCGCTGACGACAGTGACCGATCCCGACGCGTTGATGCCGATTGCGCAGCTCGTGACGACATTGACGCGCGATCGATCGGCGACGCTCGTGGCGGACGTCAGTCTCGAAAACCTCTGGCGGACGGTCAGCACGCTGAAGCTGCCGCCCGAGGCGCAGGCGATGCTCGTCGACGCGGGCGGCCGCGTGCTCGCGCATAGCAATCCCGCGCACTACATGGCCGTCGCGCGCGGCTTCGACGTGCAGGATCATCCGTCGCTGCGCTCGAAGACGTCGCAGGGGACGACATATACGGGCGCGGACGGCGTCGAGTGGCTGACGATTGCCGCGCCGCTGTCGCGGCTGGATTGGACGCTGTTCATCGAACAGCCGACGCGCGTGCTCGATCAGCCCGCGATCGTCGCGCGGCGGCAACTCTCGGCCGTGCTCGGGCTGACGCTGATCAGCGCGGCGCTGGCGATGCTCTTCGTCAGCGGGACATTGACGGCGCCGCTGCAGACGCTGACGCACGCGACGCGCGCGCTGGCGGCGGGCGAGCGCGTGCCGACCGTGCCGGTGCCGCGTCACCAGGAGCTGGCGAACCTCGCGCGCGCGTTCAACTTCCTCGCCTCGCGGCGCGAGACGCTGGAGACGATGGTGCGCCGCCAGGAACGCGAAAGCGCCATCGCGCAGATCGGCGCCGGCCTGCTGCACGACCTCGCGCATCCCATCCGCAACATCGTCAACAACGCCCGCCTGCTGCAGAAGCTGCCGGCGCCCGCGAGCCGCGACTGCCTCCAGTTGATCGAGCGCGAGTACGCCACGATCGAAGAGCTGTTCGGCAATCTGAAGGAATTTTCGAAGACGTCGCCGCCGCTCGCGCAGCCGGTGCTGCCGCACCACATCCTGCGCGACATCGCGACCCGCCTGCAGCACGACGCCGACGCGCGCGGCGTCACGCTGCGGACCGTCGACGCCGTCATCGCGCCCATCCTGAGCGATCCGGGCGCGCTGCGCCGCGTCCTGCGCAATCTCACGGTGAACGCCATCGAAGCCGCGCAGGCGACGCAGGGCACGGTCACGCTGACGGCGGAGGAGCACGACGCGCACATCCGTATCACCGTCCGCGACACCGGACCGGGCCTGTCGCCCGAGCAGCTCGCGGGGTTCTTCGATGCGCTGCGATCGACCAAGCGGAAAGGCCTCGGCCTCGGCCTCGCCACCGCGAAGTGGCTGACGGAGCAGATGGGCGGCACGCTCACCGCGACCAGCGCCGTCGGCGCCGGCACCACCTGCATCGTCGATCTCCCGCGCCGCCCGGGGCAGCCATCCATCCTGCCCCAAGTGTCCTGACCGGGCGCAGGACGCCCGCGCGCACGTCCTTCTGAAGACCTCGAACAGTTGATGACGTCCTCGCCGATCACGGCGGACGTCGTGGCCTGATGGTGGCCAGACCCGATGCGGGTCGAGACGATGTCATCAGATGCGATTGTCCAAGGAGGAGTCATGAAAATCAGAAATCTGCTCGTGCTGGCGGTTTTCGGATTGTCGTGGGGGCTGACGCTGCTGGAGCCGCGCGTCGAGGCAGTGGAGATTCCGGAATGCAGCTACAAGTTCTGTGACACGCAGACGTTCGAGAGGCCGTGCCGGTGCCCGGAATGGACGGATGATCGCGAGGGTGCGTGGTGCGGGACGTGGGACAGCATCGGCCAGCATGGCTGCTGGTGGGAATGAGTCAGAGACCGCCGGACGAAATCTGCCAGATGGCCGGATGAACGACCGCGCCGGCCCGATCTGACCGGGATCTGACGGGACGCGCGTGGCGTGTCCTTCAGATTCCCGGCGTCCGCCTACCGCCGGGGTTGTTCCTTTTCTGCGATTTCCCACTTGACCGACCAAATAGGTCGTATATAATCGCGCCCGTCATCTTGAGACTCGTCTCGTTTTGATGACGCTCGGGCCCTTCGGGTTCTTGCGGCCTTGGTCACCACCCGGCCCGAGTCCAGATCAGCATCACATCCCGTCGCGCTGAGCGCCGGCGGACTGCACAACGTCAGGGGTTCGTGTCATGGCACGCCCCGTCAGGAGAGGTGTGTCTTTATGGCTCGGATAGGAAGCTATGTCCGCATGCGCCCTGGTCTTCGCGCGAGCGGCATCGCGGGCGCGATCGTGCTCGCCCTGCTGGCGGCCGCGCATGAAGGGACCGCCTTTGCGCAGGTGTCAACGCCCGCCGCGTCGCCGATTGGCACCGTCACGGGCACGGTTTCGGACGAGAGCGGCGCGGTCGTGGTCGGCGTCGACGTGACGTTGACGCCCGCGGCTCCCGGCGCGCAGCGCCTCGTGACGACGACCGACGCGCAAGGCGCCTATGTCTTCGCCTCGCTGCCGCCGGGCGTCTACACGCTGACCGCGATCCGCGATGGCTTCGCGCCCGTCGTTGTCGACAGTCTCTCGATCAAGGCGGACGAGCGGCGCACGCTGCCGCTGCGGCTGTCCGTCGCGCTCAGTGAAGGCGTCGCGGTCATCGCGCGCAACCGCGTGCCGACGCGCGCCGGTACGGCGATGCGGACGGACACGCCGTTGATTGAAACGCCCCAGTCGGTCTCCGTCATCACGCGCGATCAGATCGAAGCGCAGGCCGCGCAGACGATGGAGGAGGTCGTACGTTACACGGCTGGCGTCCGCGCGGAGATGTACGGACCGGACAATCGCGGCGACTGGTTCTCGATGCGCGGCGGCAGCGAAGGCTCGGTGGTGCTCGACGGGCTGCGGCAGCCGCTGAGCGGCTGGTGGGGCAACGTCCGCAACGAGCCGTACGCCTACGATCGCGTCGAAGTCGTCCGCGGTCCCGCGTCCGTCATGTTCGGCCAGAACGGCCCCGGCGGCATCGTCAATCTGGTCTCGAAGCTGCCGCAGGCGGAAACGCGGCGCGAGGTCAGCGTCCAGTTCGGCAATCGCGCGCACAAGCAGGTCGCCGCGGACCTCACCGGTCCGCTGACCGCGGACGGCCGCCTGCTGTACCGCGTCGTCTTCCTCGCGAAGGACACCGACACGCAGGTGGATCTCACCGAAGACGAGCGTCAATATCTCGCGCCGTCACTCGCGTGGCGGCCGAATGACATGACGTCGCTGACGATGTTCGCGCAGTATCAGCATGACGAGAGCGACAACAACGTCGGCTTCTTCCCGTGGGAAGGCACGCGGCTGCCGTCGCCGATCGGTCCGACGCCGGACGACCTGTTCATCGGCGAGCCCGCGTGGGACTCGTACGGCGGGCGCCGCGTGCGTGCGGGCTATCAGTTCTCGCGGCGGCTCTCGAACGCGTGGACGCTGCGTCACAACCTGCGGCATGACAACGTCGACGGCCACGTCCGTGCGATGTACGCGAACTTCTGGGAGGGCCTGCGCGAGGACAAGCGCTCGGTGAACCGCACGTGGTACGCGAACGAGACCGAGACGCGCATCACGAACACCGACGTCCTCGCGGAAGGCAAGTTCACGCTGGGCCGCATGCAGCACACGATTCTGGTCGGCGCGGACAGCATGTGGGCCAGCGACCGCAATCCCGGCCTGGACGGCGAGGCCACGCCGCTCGACCTCTTCGCGCCGGTCTACGGCACGTTCCCGCTGCCGCCGCTCGACTTCGCGGACGTCGCGCCGACGCGCACGCGGCAGGTCGGCATCCTCGCGCAGGATCAGATCAAGATCGACAACCGCATCGTCGTCGTCGCCGGCCTGCGGCGCGACTACGCGAAGACGGAGGTCGAGACCGCGCCGGACGCGGGCAATGACGATGCGGCGTGGACGCGGCGGGTGGGGCTCGTCTATCTGTTCAACGGCGGCCTTGCGCCGTACGCGAGTTACTCGGATTCGTTCGAGGCCATCACGGGCGGGGACGTCTTCGGCACGCCGTTCCGGCCGAAGCGCGGTCGGCAGGTTGAAGGCGGCCTCAAATGGTCGCCGCCGGACTCGGGCTTCTCGGTGACCGCCGCGGCATACGATCTGCACGAAAAGAACCGGCTCACGACGGATCCGACGAACCCGCTCAACCAGGTGCAGCGCGGCGAAGTCGGGATCCAGGGCGCGGAAGTCGAAGCCACGATCAACCTGCCGGCGTGGGATCTCCTGGCGAACTATACGTTCACCGACGCGACGGTGACGGCGAGCAGCGATCCCGACGATCCGTATCTGGGCAAGCGTCTGCACAGTATTCCGGAACACTCGGCGGCCCTGTGGGCGGTGCGCCGGTTCACGTGGCGCGGGGCGCTCCCGCTGCAGGCGGGACTCGGCGTCCGCTACGTCGGCGAGACGTGGGACGGGACGGACACGCTGTCGGTGCCGTCGACCACGCTGGTCGACGCGCTCTTCGGCTTCACGCACGGGCCGCTGCGCTTCTCGGTGAACGCGAGCAACCTGTTCGACAAGCAATACATCGCCACGTGCATCGATCGCGGCGATTGCTGGTTCGGCAACCGCCGCAAGATCGTGGCGACGCTGACCTATCGGCGGTAGGTGCGTATGCGTGAGATCGTCGTTCGTCTCCATCGCTGGATCGGCCTCGCCACGGCCGCCTTCCTGTTCGTCGCGGGCCTCACCGGCGCCATCATCGCGTTCAACCACGAGCTCGATGAATGGCTCAATCCGGAACTGTTCCACGCGTCGAGCCCTGGCGCGCCGATCGCGCCGCTGACGCTGGCCGCGCGCGTCGAAGCGGCGGAGCCGCGCCTGCGCGTGACGTACATCCCGCTCGAACGGGAGCCGGGCCACGCGCTCGTCCTTGGCGTCGCCGGACGCCTCGATCCGAAAACGCAACTCCCGTACGAGCTGGGCTACAACGAGGTCTTTCTTGACCCGGTGACCGGCGCCCGGCTGGGCGAACGGGAATGGGGCGTGTGCTGCTTCTCGCGCAAGCAGGCGATTCCGTTCATCTATTCGATCCACTACACGCTGCACCTGCCGGGGCTGTGGGGCGTGTGGGTGATGGGCGCCATCGCCCTGGCGTGGGCGGTGGATTGCTTCGCGGGCTTCTACCTGACGCTGCCGGCGCGCCGGCGGGCGCGCGCGGAGGACGGCGTCCAGCGCGCGTCGTTCTGGCGGCGGTGGCGTCCCGCGTGGGGCGTGAAGTTCGGCGCGAACCGGGCCCGCGTCAATTTCGATCTGCACCGCGCCGGCGGCCTCTGGTTCTGGGCGGTGCTGTTCGCGCTCGCGGTGAGCGCGGTGTCGTTGAACCTGCACTTCGAAGTCTTCCGGCCGATGCTGTCGCTCGTGACGCCGCTGACGCCGAGCCCGTTCGATCCGGCGGAGGTGGCGCGGCGGACGATTGCGCCGGAGCCGGGCGTGCCGTACGAGACGATCCTGTCGACCGGGAAGGCGGAAGCCGCGCGGCGGGGCTGGCCGGAGCCGGGCGACGTGTTCTTCAGTCCCGAGACGGGCGTGTACGGCGTCGGCTTTGGCGATCATCACGCCGCCGGGCTGGGCGCGCCGTATCTGTTCTTCGACAGCGCCACGGGGCGTGTGATGTCGGAGCACGTGCCGGGGAAGGGGACGGCGGGCGACGTCGTGCTGCAGACGATGTTTCCGCTGCACAGCGGACAGATTATCGGCCTGCCCGGGCGGATCGCGATCTGCCTCACCGGCATCGCGGTGGCGATGCTGTCCGTCACCGGCGTCGTGATCTGGGCGAAGAAACGAAAAGGACGCCGCGCGCTGGCGGCGCGTGCCGGGCGGGACGCACGCGCCGCGCGTGTCGTCCACGAGACGCCGCTCGTCGTCGCAAAACCCGCGGCGCGCGCAACGCAGCGCCGCGCATCGCAGACGTCCGCGGCCGGGACGGACTGACATCGGACGAGTCGTCCCATCAGCGGACGAGTCTCGCATTATCGAACACGCGCTCGCATTCTCCATGCAGCCGCGCGATCGCATCAATCTTCGATGCGATCGCGCGATCCAGCGGCATCCACGCGCTGGCCTGACCTCGTAATAACACTGACATGATCCCGTGTCGCGGCCAGACGCGGCCGCGAGCCTGCCCGGGTGGACATCTCACTCGTGCTGCGCGCGACCTTGCGATGAAATGTGAGAAGAACTATACTTCAACATCATGAAGTAACTATGACTCGTTCACACACCGATTCAGGCGCCCGTTCAAATGCTGGTTCGTCCAGGTGCCATCGACGTGAAACGACGGGAAGCACGCGCGCCCGCGCACGCGTCGGCCAGCGCGCCGGCCGGCGGGCGCCGAGCGGCAGGCGCTCGCGCGCGACGTTGCGCGCGGGGAGGCGGGTACCGACGAGGTACCACGAGCCTCGCGCGGTGTGTCCGTTATCGCGCACCTCGTCCCCTGAACGCAGCGCCGCGCCGGCGACGCGCGAATCGCGCGTGTACGGCCGTCTCATTCCACGATCTCGCGAGGCCGAACACGGCCGCGAACGGCGAATCGTCCGTGCCGTCGCGGTCTCATACACTGGCGTGACATACACAGCCAGCCCTTCGCGAGCGCGGTGGGATGGGTGCGCGGTGCCGTCGGGATAGCTGCCGTCGATGCGATTGGCGATGTTGCCGCGATTGTCTGTTCGTCAAGGCTCCACTCAGACGCCCCCCATCCCGGTTCCCCCGTTCGACCGTCCGTTCGTAGTCTCTCGTTTCGTCCGTCGATCGGCTTCACGCCCAGGTTTCACGCGGGAGGGAGTATGCGGAAATCAGTCACGCGCGTCTTGCAACTGGTCGTCCTGGTCGGGGTCACGGTGTTGACCTTGGAGACAACCGGTAGGGCTACTTCGTGCGATGAGTGGTGCGCCGGCGCCGCGCAAGGCTTCTGCACGGGCCGGGGATGCGGGAGTTGGACCAGCTCCTGTCAATCGACGGGCGGCGGCGGCTGCCGCGCCATCGTGCAGTGCTTCGAATGCTGACCCCCTGACTGGCAATGCTGGCTTTCGAGGCTGAGTGGTTCGTGACTGCTTCCGGTGTCTGTCGCGCGGCGTCGACCAGCCGCCGCCGCCCGGCGCCGGGAGCAGGCTGCTTTCGGTGCGTGTTCGATCGGTTCCGTGACTGAGGCTGCCGTTCGCGTCCAACGCAGGATCCCCATGTTCACCGACCTTCGATGCGCCGGCCGTGTGCTCCTCAAACGATGGCCCGTCCACGCGGCCCTCGCCGCCGTCCTCGGCTTCGGCCTGGCCGCGGCGCTGATCCTGTTCAGCCTCGAAGACACGCTCCGACTGCGTCCCCTGCAAGGCCTCGACGCGGACGGCCTCGTCTACGTCGGCGCCGAACGCCGCGACGGCCGGCGCGCGACGCTGACCACGCCGGACGTCGACGTCCTGCGCGACCGCGTCCCCGGCCTTCGCGCCATCACCGGCGTCATGGCGTCCGGCTGCCTGCTCGCGGACGCCACCCGCCAGATCAAGACCACGTGCGCCGAGGTCTCGCCATCCTTCTGGTCCGTCGTCGGCCTGACCGCCGATACGGGCGGCGAGGCGTTTCATTCGTCCGCCGGTCCGCGTCCGGCGATCGTCAGCCATCGCTTCTGGCGGCGTCAGCTCGGCGGACGCGCGGACGTTCGCGGCATGACGCTGTCCAGGAAGGAAGTCGATCTCGCGACCACGGAGCTGGTCGATCGTCCCATCCACATCATCGGCGTCGCGCCGCCCGGCTTCCATCAGCCCGGCGACACCGACGTGTGGCTCGCGTTCGCGCGCGCCGGTCCGAACATCGCGGTGCTCGCGGACTTCGAGCTGTGGGCGCGCCTCCAGCCGTCGGCGACGATCGCGGGCCTCACGCCGCACGTCCAGCGCGCGCTGCGCGAGACGAGCCTCGCCAGCGACGACCCGGCGGACGTCCGCGGCGTCGTCCGGCCGCTCGCGGAGGCGCTGGTCCCCGAGGGCGTGAACGCCATCGCCATCCTGCTCGCGACCGCGATCGGCATCCTGTTCATCGGCTGGCTCGCCGCGGGGACGCTGATGGCCGCGAGCGTCGCGTCCGCCCGCCACGAGTACGCGCTGCGGATCGCGCTCGGCGCGCGCCGGCGCGATCTGCTGCGCATCCATCTCGCGCAAGGCGCAATCCTCGGCGTTGCGGCCTGGACGATCGGCGTCCTCGCGGCGTGGTGGCTGCTGCCGGTGATGGCGAGGCACGTGCCGCTCGCGGAAGGGCGCCACGTCGCGCTCGGCGCGCTCGGCGTCCTGCTGGCCGCGGCGGTGTCCTTCGGCGGCGTCGGCCTGTTCCTGCTGATCCTCTGGCGCGCGATCGTACGCCCGCTGGACGCGCACGGCATCCTCACCGACCTCGGATCGCGCCGCGTGTTGACGGATCACCGCCGCACGCTGCACGTGTCACTGAGCGTCGCGCTCGCACTGACGACAGGATTCGCGTACGTCGCCCTTGTCCTGACGCTCGTTTTCTGCCGGCTCTATTGGCGCGAGCCGGGGTTCGACGTCCACAACCTCGCGACGCTGACGTCGCTCCTGCCGTGGGACCGCGACCGGCCCGAACACGAGCGCGACGCCTTCTACGCCGCGGCGCTGGAGCGCCTGCGGCAGTTGCCGTCCGTGTCGGACGCGACGCTGGTCAGCAACTCGGGACCGCTGGCCGGCTGGCGTACGCCGATCGACGTCCGATCGGCGACGAGCGGCGCGAGCGTCCTCGCGCAAGCCTCGCGCGTGCGGCCCGGCTTCTTCCGCACGCTGAAAGTGCCGCTGCGCGCCGGACGCGAGTTCCTCGACCCCGCCGCCGAGCGCGCGGACGCCGTCATCGTCAACGAGCGGCTCGCGCGGTTGCTCTGGGGCGAACGCGACGCCGTCGGCCGGCAGCTCGCGCTGCGCGACGCCCGCCTGACGATCGTCGGCGTTGCGGCCGATTTTCACGAACGCGATCTCGCGACGCCGCCCGGCCCGCAGGTGTTTCTGCCGGGAGCAGGGACGACGTTCGTGATCCGCGGCCGGACGTCGCTCGCGCAGGCCTTCGCGGACGCCGGCGCCGCGATTCGCAGTGTCCGCCCGGACGCGCGCGTGTTCTCCGGCGTCAGCTACGACACGCGCTACTGGTCCTTGACGCGGCTCGAACGCTCGCGCGCGCTGTTCATGGGGCTGCTCGCCGCCGTGGCGCTGCTGATCGGCCTGCTGGCGCTGTGGGGACACGTCTCGCATCTCGTCAGCGTCGAGCGGAAGTCCGTTGCGGTGCTGCGCGCGCTGGGCGCGCCGCCCGACCGCGTGCTGACGTATGTCTTCGGTCCGCTGTGCCTCGCGATTGCGGCCGGCGCGGCCGCCGGCGTCCTGCTCGGCATCGGCGCGGCGCGCGTCCTTGGCACGCTGCTCGTCGGCGCGTCGACGTGGGACCCGCTCGCCGCGATCCTCGCCGTGTGCGCCGTCTGCGCCGGCGCCCTGTTCGTCGCCGCGCGGCCCGCTGCGGCGCTCATGTCAATGACCCCAGCCGAAGTGCTCAAACAGGAGTAGATCCATCATGTCGCAGTGGAGTCGTCGGGGGACGTGGTTCGCCGGTGTCGTGGTGTTGATCGGCGCGCTCGTCGCCTGGAACTTCTGGCCGTCCACCGACGCGCCCGCCGCCGCACCGACAAAAGGCCGCGGCGCCATCACGCGCGAGATGCCGGTGCTGGTCCACGACGTCGCGCCGACGCTGCCGGCGGACCTGCAGGCGCCGGACGGCGGCGAGGCCGCGGTCGACCTCGAGATCGGCGGCAACGGCCTCGTGTCCTCCGCGCGGATCGCGTCCAGCTCGGTGCCCGCCGCGAACGAGGCGATTCTCGCCGCCGTGAAGGCCTACCGTTTCGACATGCCCGCGTCGCTGAACGGCAAAGGCGCAAGCCTCAGTCTGATCGTCCAGATCCCGCCCACGGTGACGCTGTCGTCCGCTCCGCGCAGCCGCTGACCGCCGCACGTCCACGCCCGTCCTCTCCGCGACGCGCACACGCCGCGTCCGCGTACGGCGGCGTGTGCCTCGTCCATGTATGATGGGACACGATTACGTCAGAAGGGCACAACGAAAGGGCAGAGACGTGGGCACGATCCTGAACGATGTCCGCTACGCCGTCCGCTTGCTGCTCAAGAGTCCCGTCTTGAGCTTCATCGCGGCCCTGTCGCTCGGCCTCGGTATCGGCGCGAACACGACGATCTTCTCGCTCGTCAACGAAGTGCTGCTGCGGCCGCTGCCGTTGCATGAGCCGTCGCGGCTCGCGGCGATGTTCACGTCGGACGAACGGAACCGCGCCAACGCGTTCGGCCAGTTCATGCCGACGTCGCGCCTGAACTTCGAAGACTATCGCGCGAAGAACGAGGTCTTCGACGGCCTCGTCAGCCATCAGTTCATCCAGCTCAGTCTGTCGAGCGGAACCGGCGACCCCGAAGCGCTGGCCGGCGAGATCGTCACGGGAGACTACTTCCGCGTGCTCGGCGCGCCGTTCGCGCTCGGACGCGGCTTCCGTGCGGACGAGGACGCGGTGCCCGGCGCGGCGCCCGTCACGGTCCTCAGCCACGGCCTCTGGCAGCGCCGTTTCGGCGGCGATCCGGCCATCGTCGGGAAGACGATCCCCGTCAACGGACGCGGTTTCACGGTGATCGGTGTCACGGCGCCGGCGTTCAAGGGTACGAACGCGCTCGGCGGACCGCAGTTGTGGGTGCCGTTCGCGATGTATCGCGAAGTGATCAGCGGATTCTTCCTCGAAGCGTGGGATTCGCGCCGCGCACTCACGCTCGACATGACCGGACGTCTGAAGGATGGCGTCTCGCTCGAACAGGCCAGCGCGAACATGCGGACGATCGCGGCCGCGCTCGCGCAGGCATATCCCAACGAGAACGGCGGCCGCAGCGTGACGCTGATGCCGCTCGCGCAGGCGACGATCAATCCCGGCGCGCGCGAGAACTTCGTCACCGCCGGCACGCTGCTGATGGTGGTCGTCGGCGCGATCCTGCTGATCGCCTGCGCGAACGTCGCGAACCTGCTGCTCGCGCGCGCGGCTGGCCGCCGGCAGGAGATGGCCGTGCGCCTGTCGCTGGGCGCGAGCCGCGGACGGCTGATGCGCCAGTTGCTCGTCGAAAGCCTCGTCCTGGCCGCGGCCGGCGCGGCGTTCGGACTGGCGATCGCGTACTGGGCGCGCTTCGGCCTGCTCGCGCTGCGGCCGCCGTTCGTGCCGGAGGGCGCGCTGTCGATGGGCCTCGACGCGCGCGTGCTGCTGTTCACGGCCGTCGTGGCGGTTGCGACCGGCGTCCTCTTCGGCCTTGCGCCGGCGCTGCAGGCGTCGCGGCCGGACCTGGTCACGGAGCTGAAGGATCGCTCGTCGCAGCCGAGCGGCACGCGCGGCCTGCTGTCGCTGCGCAACGGGCTGGTGATCGGACAGATCGCGCTCTCGTTCATCGCCTTGATCGGCGCGGGCCTGTTCCTGCGCAGCCTCGACAACGCGCGGCACATCGATCCGCGCTTCGATCTCGATCGCCTCGCCGTGCTGTCGTTCAACCTGCCGGCGCAGGGCGTGCCGCTCGACGTCGCCGTGCAGCGGCAGCGGGCGATCCTGGAGCGCGTCAGCGGCGTGCCCGGCGTCGAACGCGCCGCGTACGGCACCATCGTGCCGCTGCTGGGCGGCGGCTTCGCGCGCAGCGTGTATCTCGAAGGGCAGAACGTTGCCGATCAGCGGACCGGCCGCCTGGTGCAGATCAACAACATCGGCGAGGGCTACTTCGACACGGTCGGCGTCCCGCTCGTGCGCGGACGCGACTTCGCGGAGACCGATCGTCCCGAGGCGCCGGCGATCGTCATCATCAACGAGACGATGGCGGCGCAGTTCTGGCCGAACGAGGACGCGATCGGCAAGCGCTTCCGCTTCTTCGGACAGACGGCGCTGACCGAGGTCGTCGGCATCGCGCGCGACAGCAAGTACAACGTGATCGGGGAGAATCCGCAGCCGTTCATCTATCAGCCGCTGCGGCAGTCGCCGTCGGCCAACGTGACGCTGCACCTGCGCGGCGCGAATCCGGCCGCGGCGCTTGGCGCCGCGCGGACGGTCGTGCAGCAGATGGAGCCGACCACGCCGCTCGTCGGCGTGCAGACCTTGACGACGGTCTTCGAGCGCGCGTTGTGGGCGCCGCGGGTAGGGGCGCTGCTGCTGGCGCTGTTCGGCGCGCTGGCGCTGGGGCTCGCGTCGATTGGCGTCTATGGCGTGATGGCCTATACGGTGACGCAGCGCACGCGCGAGCTCGGCCTGCGTCTGGCGCTCGGCGCGTCGGCCGGCGCCGTGCGGACGCTCGTCTTTCGTCAGGGGCTGCTGCTGGCGGTGGTCGGCATCGGCCTGGGCGCGGTCGGCGCGGTCGTCGGCGCGAAGCAGATCGCCGCGCTGCTGTTCGACGTCAGCTCCGTCGATCCGCTCACGTTCGGATCGATCACGGCGCTGCTGCTGATCGTGGCGAGCCTCGCGATCTATCTGCCCGCGCGGCGCGCGAGCCGCATGGATCCGCTGCAGGCGCTGCGGACGAAGTAGTGAGGACGACATGATGCCGTCAAACGATCCGATTGCCGACAGGATCCCCGACCCGTACGCACGCGCACACGGCCTCGCAGAGGAGTTCGCCGCGTCGATCGACCGGTTGATCGTGCGTCTGGAAGAGGCGGGCGACGCGGCGGCGGATCGCGCGCCGGCGCCGGACGCGTGGTCCGCGACGCGCATCGGCTATCACGTCGCCATTGCGACGGACGCCTTTGCGGCGATCATGCGCGGCGACGGTGCTTCCGGTGTGGGCCCCGGAGCCGCGCCCGCGCCGCCCGGCTTCCGCGAGACGCCGTGGGCGGACGTCGTGCGGGCGATGCCGGCCCGCCGGGACGCGACCGAGGATCTGCTGCCGCCGTCCGACGTCACACGCGGCGAGGCGATCGCGCGCCTGAGCGCGTCGCGTGACGCGTTCGTCACGATGCTCCGGACCCTGCCGCCGGAGCGCGGCGCCGGATACTGCCTGACACATCCCTTCGTCGGCACCATCGCCGTGTACCAGATCGCCGAATGGGCCACCGCGCACATCAAGCTGCACAACGCCCAGGCCAAGCGTGCGCTCGCGGCGGCCGAGGCCGGTGGCGCCGCCTGACTCGTCCCCCCGGTGGCATCGTCCAGCGATCCGCTCGTGCGCGTCAGGCCGCCGCCTGCGACATTCGCGTCCAACGGGCTGGCGCGGCGTCAGGGCCCGCGATAGACTGGCCAACGTGATGGCTGACCATCACCTCACCCTTATCAAGGAGCGACGGTTGTGAAGAAGATGATCTTCGTGTGTACGATGGCGTTGGCGATCGGCGCGAGCGCCGTCATGACGGCAGAACAAGCGCCTGCGGCCGCGTCAGCGAACCCGGTCGCCGCCAGCGCCAAGCGGACCTACGACATCATTAAGGGGTATGTCACGAAGGCGGCCGAGAAGATGCCCGAGGAGAACTACGCTTTCAAGCCGACCGCCGACGTCCGCAGCTTCGGCGAGCTCGTGGGCCACATCGCCGGCGCGAACTTCGGATTCTGCTCGGCGGCCATCGGCGAGAAGCCCCCGAAGGGTGGCTTTACGCCCGAAGGCAGCCTCGAAAAGCTCAAGACCAAGGCGGAGCTGACGAAGGCGCTGGCCGAGTCGTTCGAGTATTGCGATCAGGCGCACAGCAAGCTCGATGACAAGACGGGCGCCGCGGTCATCAAGTTCTTCGGCGGTGACATGGCCAAGGTCTCCGTCCTGGAGTTCAACACGCACCACGACTTCGAGCACTACGGCAACATGGTCACGTACATGCGGCTGAAGGGTCTCGTGCCGCCGTCATCCGATCGCAGCGGACGCTGACACCAGGCATCTGGCGCCGCCGCGAGAGACAGTATTAGAACCGCACAACGCCCCCGGTGGATGTCGATCCACCGGGGCGGCTTCGTTCAGCCGTCCACTCGGCGATATCTCGGCGACCGTTCGGACCATTGGATATGGCCGATCATCCACTGGTCGAGCGCCTGCGAGTACCGATGCACCGCGGCGTCTTCGTCGCCGAACGACGGGAGCATGGCGACGGCGCGGCGGAACGCGCGCAGTTCCGCGTTCGTCATCTCGACGACGCGATCGATGGCCCGCGTCAGCGTCCATCCGCGCTCGCGCTGAAGGATGAGCGCCAGGTTGCTCTCACTCTCCTCGTCGCATTCGCGCGACAGTCCCAAGAGATCGTTGGCCCAGCAGACGTGGTTGCTCGCCAGCTCGGTCAGCAGCCGAATCTCCACGTGCCGGACGAACCGCGCGTCCGCCGGGACGTCACCGGTGACGTGGAGCAACGCGAACACGGACGGCATCGCGCCGGCAATCGCTCTGAGTTTCAGATATGTCGTGAGGTCCGGCGGCTGACCTCGACTCCGGCCGCGGCGCTCCCAGTGTCCTGCCTGGAGATAGGCGACGAACGTGGTCGAAAGCCTTCGTGCCCAGGCGCATCCGGCACGTGCCTCGACGCGCTGACGGATGTCATGGAGCGAGCGGGCGAACGGAGCGTCGGGGTCGGGCGCGGCGCCGTCCAGCACGTCGTACAGGCGTGCATGCGTGGCCGTCAGAAGGGACAGGTCGCGGGATGCGGGGCGATCCACGCAGCGATCGTCGTGCAGGAAGAGCCAGAGCAGCAGACAGCCGTGCAATGTGAGATCGGGCCATGAGGCGTCCGGCACGACATGGGCCGCGAGGTCGGTCACGCCGAACACCTCTCGCACATGCGCCCGGTCCATGTCGGGGCTGAGCAACCCCATCTCCATCGCCCAGTCGAGCCCGTAGTGCTGCAGACGCTCCCGGTAGGGGCTGACGCTGCAAGACGCCGGGATGCCTTCGAGAGAGGAAACGGATCCCGTTCGTCCGTCCGGTCGACCTGATGGCGTGCTCGACATGGTGAGCGCTCCGCGTGACAGAGTGACACACAGGGAGCGAGAGTCGCGTCATCATGGCACCCGGGTCCTGCGGTTCGCGCACGGAGCGGATGATGTGTTCGACGACGAGAGGGCAAACCACGGCCGGATCGTCAGCGGAGACCGATCCGGCCGTCCGATCGTCCGGTGTCCCTATTTCCCCTTCTGACGGAAGCCCGCTGGAATCGCCACGTCCGACTCGGACGCGTTCGGTTCGATCTTCAGCACGTCCGTCGTCATGGTCATGAACGTCGAGCGGTTCTGCGCGCCGGCGTCGGCCTTCGACTCGTCATTCTTCTTTCGCGCCATCTTCCGCGCGAAGCCGCCGAGCAGGCCGCCCGTGGACGCCTTGTCGTTCGATCCCTCCGATTCCGCCGCGGCCATCTGTTCCTTCGTCCGCACGTTGTCCATCGTGACGATGGTGGAGAGCGGCGTGCCGTTGAGATTCACCTTCTCCTTCTGGAGCCGGTTCATCGCGTCCTTCATGCCGGGATTCGTCGCGAGCGCGGCGGCGAACTGCTGCGCGGACTCGGTGCCCGCCAGGCCGCTATACAACTTCTGCGCGTAGCGCAGCTCGAACTCGGCGATCTCCTTCATCTCGGGGATCTCCGGACCGAGCCACATGTCCGCCGTGAGGACGAGGCCGCCGGACTGTTCCAGCGTCTTGCCCTTCTCGCGCACGGTGATCGTCATGATGACCTGATGCGTGTCGTAGCCGCTGATCGCCTTCTTCTGGCCGGTCTCCTTCATGTCGAAGTCGATCTCGACCTCCCGCTTCTCGCCTGCGTCGGCCGGCTTCCCGTCGGATTTCTGCGCCTGATCGTCGGCCTGTTCCTTCGCGCGGCGCTGCGCGTCTTCCAACTGCTGGCGCAGCTCGGCGAACGTCGTCACCGTGTAGGTCTTGTCGTCGCGGTCGACGTGGTAGATCTTCTCTTCGGCCAGGTCGACGATCTCCGTGTGCGTGTCCGTCGTCCTCGCCCGGCGCTGGCCCTTCAACGCGACGGTGGACACCATCCCTTCGCGCGCGGCCTTGCCGCCGAAGATGCCGACCATCTTGCCCAACGCGCCGCCGAACTTGACGAGGCTCTTCTCCTGCGTCTTGACATCGGCGCTGACGGTCGCGCTCAACGCGACCACGATCGCTGCCAGCACGGACAGCGTGAATCCTTTTCCGAACCGTTTCATTCCGACACTCCTCCTTGAGAGCAGCCGGCCCCCGCTGTTAAGAGAACGGCCGCGGCGCGTGATTTGAACATCACGACGGGTCGCGGACCGCCGCTCGCAACCGCTAAGAGTACCACGGCCGCGCGTCGCGCAGGACGATCAGGGCTGCAACGACTGCACCACAAACGTTGCATTGGCGACGAGCCGATCCCGCCACGCCGGCGTGATGTGGTTGCCCTGCGTCGTCCGTTTGACCAGCGAGATGTAGCTCTGGAGCGCGTTCGGCTCGCCACGGGCCGCCGCGTCGAGACGCTCGCGCAGCAGCGCAATCGTGCGCGGACCGATGATGCCGCCTTCCGTGTACGCCCGCTCGGTCAGCGCGCGGAGGCTGGTCAGCGTCGCGGTGACCGTCACCGCAACGGACGCGCTTGCGCCGCCGCTCGTGACGGCAATCTTCGCGTGTCCAGGGACGAGCGCTTCGATCGTCCCGTCGCCGGCGACGGACGCCGCTGGCGCGTTCGACGTCCACGCACGCGACACGGGGTCTGCGATGGCCATCGTCATGTCGGGCGCGCTGGCGCTGAACACGTCGCCGGTCGCGGTGATGATCGCGCGATCGCCGCCGAGCAGCGAGACGTCCGTCGCGCTGACGCCGATCGACTCGAACAGCGGGACGGCATCGATCGTCGCGGCGCCGTCCGCATCGACGTTGATGTGCAGGCGATGGTAGAAGCCGCCGCTGTCGGGTGGCGCGTCGGGCGCGCCTCCACCGCCGCCGCTGATGACGTACGTCACCGCGTCCCGCGTCCAGCGCGCGAACGCGTGGACGTCGCCGGACAGTACGGTGATGTCGCGCGACGGCCGCGCGAGCTTCGCGGACGCGAAGAGGGCTTCGAGCCGTGCGCCTTCGGCGGCGGGCAGCCCGTGCGCGGATCCGAACGGATCGCGCGTCGGGACGTGCAGGACGATGAGGACGGTGCGTGCGTCGCTGCGGGCGAGCTCCTGTTCCAGCCAGGCGAACTGGCTCGTGTCGTAGGCGACGCTGCTCGACGCGACGTCGAGCACGAGCACGTCGACAGGGCCGATGTCGGCGGCCGCGATGGTCGGTCCGAACGTGCGCCAGAAGCGATCGCGCGAGAGCGATCCGCTGATCTCGTGATTGCCGGCCGCCACGAGCCGCGGCGCCGGCACCTGATTCAACGCGGCGACCGCGCGGTCGTAGTTGATCTGCTGATCGTTCTCGACGAGATCGCCGCCGAACAGCAGCAGGGCGGGCGGCGCGGCGGCTTCGCGCGCGAGGTGCTCGCCGAGGATCGCCGTGGCCGCGGTTTCGCGCGTGCCTTCGAAATAGCCGCCGTCGGCGATCCACGTGATGCGGAACGGGGCGGCGGGTGGCGCGATGGCGTCGACGCTGAACGTCCAGGTGGACGAAGCGACGTTGGCGGGCGTCTCGCGATCCGCGGCGCGGACGGCGACGTGGTGGACGCCGTCGGCCAGCGGCGCGGCCGGCGCGTGCCAGAGGACGCCGGCCTCCGGGTCCCACGTCGCGTCGACGAGCCGATCGTCGATCCACATCTGCAGCGCCGCCGGATCGACGCCGCGATAGCTGTCCGCGATGCGCGCCGACACGCGCGGGCGGCCGGCGTACGACGTCGTGTCGGCGTGCGGCGCCTGCCGGTCGATCGTCGGCGCGGCGGCATCCGGTCCAGTGTCGATGCGGAACGTCCAGTCGCCGAAGGGCAGGGCGGGATTGCCCGCCTGGTCGACGGCTTCCAGACCCGCGCGATGCGGACCGTCGACGAGCGGGGTCGCGGGCGTGTACCGCACCTGGCCCGTCGCCGCATCGTAGGCGCCCATCACCTGGACGTCGTCTATCGTCAGCCGGATCGACGCCGGCGCGACGCCGCTGCCGCCCGTCTGATCGCGCACCGTACCGCCGATGACCGGTCGTGAGGTGTGAACGACGGATCCGGGCGTGGGCAGCAGCGACGAGACGGATGGTCCAATCAGATCCTCGCCCGTGTCGCTGTAGACGGCGCGGAGATCGTCCAAGTACACCGCTGATTCGTTGTCGCAGAGATCGACGGTTTCGACGATGTAGACGCGCTCCCATTTCAGCGGGAGGATCGCATCCGCCGGGACTGCGGCTTCGAGATACTTCCAGCCAATCCAGTCGATGCCGCCGCTCCGCGTTGCGCAGGCGGCCGCGCTGGTCGGGGTCGGCGTCGCGGCGCCGGTGAAGTCGATCACCTTCTGCGTGTTCGTCCCGTCGCGATAGTTGCCGCGGACCCAGTGGCGGCTGCCGTCGCCATACAGCCACACGCCGATGCGCCGCGGGCGGCCGTCGATCTCGCGCAGCGGATTGTGCGCCGCGTACGCCGCGGAGGTGCCGGCTTCGTGCGGGTTCGTCCGGAAGTTGTAGGACAGCCGGCCCGCGCGCGTGCCCGCACGGACGGGATCGGGGCGCATCGACGGCGTCAGCGTCACGGAAGACGCGCGCGCGAGCGCCGGACGCATGTCGCTGAGGTCTTCGAAGTCTTCGAGCAGGACCGGCGGACGTCCGACGTCGACGCGCGCCGTCGCGGTCAGCCCGCCGACCGTCGCCGTGACGGATCCGCTGCCGCCCGCGGACGCCGTCAGCACGCCGTGCGCATCGATCGTTCCAATCGATCCGGCGACTGCCCACGCGGCGAGCGGCGGGGCGACGTCCACCGGACGTCCGCCGCCGTCGCGCGCGTCGAGATGGAACGCCAACTGCGCGCCCGGCTGCACGAGCGCGGGATTCGGTTGAATCGCCAGCGTGGACAGCGTGTCGACGACCGTCACGGTCGCGAGGCCCGTGACCCCGCGCGCCTCGGCGCGCACGTTGCCGCCGCCGACGGCCGACGTGTGCAGGCGGCCCGCCGCGTCGATCGCGCCGATGCCGCCCGTCACCGACCACGCCACTTCGCCCGGCGTCAGCGTGACCGCGTTGTACGCGGCATCCTGTCCTTTGACGTCGTACGCAATCGTCGTCCCGACGTAGACATTCGTCGCGTCCGGCGAGATGACAAGACGAGCGAGCGGACCGGTCGGCGCGGCGCTCAAGACCGTCAACCCATTCGCGACGGCGCGCTCAAAGCCATCCGATCCGCGGTTCACGACGCTGACGCCATCCGTCCCCGGCACGCGCACCGCCATCGTTGTCGATCCGCCGCCGTCCATATTGAGCGCCGTCACGGCGCCGCGGCTCACCATCAGCTCGCCGAGCTCGTCCAGCCGCACGCCGATGCTGTAGCCAGGCTGCCGTCCGTCGACGGTGACCAGGATGATGTCGCCGTCAGCCTTCAAGCCGATGGCCGTGCGCGGATGCGTGACGTCCGCGAAGCTGGGATCGTGCGGATCGACGTCCACCGCGCTGTTGCGGACGATGAACTGGCCGCCGCCGACGGCGTGGATGACGTCGGCCCAGGTGGGCGTGATGGCGATCGCGATCGTCAGCGTCTCGCCGAGCGCGAGCGTGTTGAGATACGTCGCGGCCGTGCCGTGGCCCGAGAGGACGATCTGATCCGGTCCAATGAACGTGTTGCCCGCGCCGGTGCGGACTTCGATCACGGTGGCCGTCAGCGTGCCCGCGGACGGCAGCGGCAGCGTCGCGCCCGAGAGGACGATCTCGGTGCCGCTGTTGTCCGTCGGCGTGCGATCCGCGAAGCGGCTCGTATACAGCACGAGCTGATTCGGGTCGCGCGGCTGGTTCACGCGCGTCACGGCGCGCGTCGTGCCGTCCTGGCGGCGAAGCGTCACATCGACGTCGGGCGATCCGATGATGGGATCGCCGTCCGCCTCGACGCCGAACGTCGGACGCGGCGAGGGGCCGGCGCTCATCAGCTCGCCATTCTGGATGTGCAGCCCGATCGGCGCTTCGCGCGGTCCCCAGAAATCGCCGTTGATGGCGGCGACGGCGCGGTGGCCTTCCGCGTTGACGCGGTTCGCCTGCGCGCTCATGCGCTCCAGTCCGACGATGCGATCGTTGGACAGCGCCGCTTCGACGGAGACGAGCGGCTGATCGACGTCGATGTCGACGATGTGGACAGCCTGCGATCCGGCGGTCGTCGTCTCGATCGTGCCCTGATCGTGGACCACACCGGGAGCGATGACGACCTGACGCTGCGACACGTACCCCGACGAGATCGCGGCGCGAAGACTGTCGTGGTATGAGGTGTAGGGAAGAGAGCAGAAGAGTGCGACGAACAGCGTCCGAACGACGAACGATCGCCGAACCGATGAGGAGCGGACAAATCCGAGCGTACGCATGACGTCATCCTATCCAGGAACCTATAGCGCCGCTCCAACTGGTACCTGAATGTGCGGTGGCCGGCGGAGCAGCGTGTCGGGCCGCCTCACTCTAGCGGGCCGGCGTGTGGCGTCCGCGAAGGCGGCGCGACGTTCGCGCGACGGCGGTGGCGCGGGCCGACCAGACGCCGCGGGGGCGCGGACCGGACGTGGACGGGATGCAGACGGAGGCTGACGGATCGGCTGGCGCGGGGCGGTGTCGTATCATGGTCAGACGCGTCCTCGGTGCATACGGCACGGAGCGCGGAGTGAAACTGGAGGACACCAGCATGAACGAGCGCCAGGATTTCGATCGGCCCACCCGCCAGGAAGACGAGTATTTCCATCGACGCGATCGCGAGCTGCTCGAACAGGCCCGGCGCGCCGAGGCGGTGGTGCAGGAGCGTCAGGCCCTGAGCGCCGCGTTGGGAATTACGGACGAGGCGCTGCTGCAGCGCCTGCAGGCGCTGCAGGTGACCGCCGACAACGCGTGGCTGCTGTCGTGGCTGCCCGCGATTCAGATTGCGTGGCTGAAGGGCCTGAGCGGCGGCGAGCGGCAGTGGCTGCTCGATCACATCCGTGAGAAGCGGGGATCGATAGACGAGGCGACGGCGTCGCGGCTGGACGGCTGGCTCGCGACGAAGCCGGACGATGGGCTGTTCGCGGCGGCGCGCGCGGCGCTCGTCACGCGGATTGGCGCACTGGCGCCGGCCGCGCGGGCGGCGGCGACGGCGGACGTGCTGGACGCGGCCCGCGGCGTCGCCGGCGCATCTGGCGGCATCCTCGGCGTCGGCAGCGTGTCGTCCGACGAGCGCGCGGCGCTCGAGGCCCTCGCGCGCGACCTCGGCGCGACAACGTAGCACAGGCCGAGTCCGGTTCGTGAGGCGGCGAGCGTCCGACGCGCGCCGCCTCGACACCTCTCGCGCGCGGCTCGCATCACCATCACACCCGGTGCGCGGCGCTTCTCCCCCTCGCCATTTTCCTGGCCCCGAGCTCTCCCCGCCCTCTCGTCGTGTAAGTTCCTTCTTGACACGTCCAGCCGCCTCATCCAGGATAGGCACAGATATCTATGCCTAGGCCTCTCAAGTCAGACCGGCTCCAGGGCGCGCTCGATCTGCTCGTGCTCAAGACGCTTGCGGCCCGCGCACCGCTGCACGGCTACGCCATCGCCACCCACATCCAGCAGGTCTCGGAGGACGTCCTCCGCGTCGAGGAAGGCTCTCTCTATCCCGCGCTGCACCGGCTCGAAGGCGTGGGGTGGGTCGCGTCCGAGTGGAGCGTGTCCTCGACGAACCGCCGCGTGAAGCTCTATCACCTCACCGCAGCCGGACGCACGCAGCTCGAGGCCGAGGAGCAGCGCTGGTCCGAGCTGACGCGCGCCGTCGGCAAGGTGCTGCGGTTCGCGTAAGGCGGCTCCCGATGTCCTGGCGGCTCAAGCTCCGTGCCCTCCGAAACCCGCACCTGCGGCGAGACCTCGAAGACGAGCTCGCGTCGCACATCGACATGCGCGCAGAGGCGCTCCGGGCCGAGGGCTGGGCGCCGGACGCCGCCCTCCGCGAAGCCCGCCGCCGCTTCGGCAGCGTCAACCAGATCGAGGAAGTCACCCGGGAGCTGCACGTGTTCACGTTTCTCGAAACTCTCCTGCAGGACGTCCGCTATGGCCTGCGGCGTCTCCGGCACGAGCCCGGCTTCACGCTGGTCGCCGTCCTCACGCTGGGACTGGTGATTGGCGCGAACGGCGCGATCTTCAGTTTGATGGAAGCCGTGCTGCTGCGGCCGCTGCCGTTCTCGAAGCCCGAACAGCTCGTCTACCTGCGCGCGAAGTATCTGCAGACGGACAACGTCGGCATCGCGCCACCCGATATCCAGGACTACGCCAGGGCCCGATCGCTGTCCTCTGTCGCCGGGATGATGTCGCAAAGCGTCAACCTGACCGGCGTGGACGAGCCGACACGCCTCTTCGGCGCCTTCGTGACTTCGTCCTTCTTCTCGGCGCTGAACGTGCGCGCGGCGGAAGGCCGCGTGTTCGGACAGGAAGCCGACAGCCCCGGCGCGCCGCGCGTCTGCGTGATCTCGCACGGCATCTGGCAGCGTCGCTTCGGCGGCGATCCCACGATCGTCGGACGCGCCCTGATCCTCAACGGCGAGCCACACACCGTCGTCGGCATCATGCCAGCGGGATTCTGGACGGCGTTCCTCATCGCCGACGTCTGGCTGCCCGTGCAGTTCCACCCGAACTATCAGCCGGAGCGCTCGTGGGCCGGCCTGCGCGCGTTCGGCCGGCTGCGAGACGGCGCGTCGCTCGAACAGGCGCGCGCGGAGCTCACAACGCTGGCAGGGCAGCTCGAAGCCGAGTATCCGGACAGCCATCGCGGCCGCAGCCTGTGGATCGTGCCGCTGCACGAGCAGACGGTGCAGCCGCAGCGCCGCACGGTGCTGGTGCTCGTCGGCGGCGTCATCTGCGTGCTGCTGATTGGCTGCGCGAACATCGCCGGACTGCTGATGACGAAGGCCATCGGCCGGACGCATGAGATGTCGCTGCGGGCCTCGCTGGGCGCGGGCCGCGTCCGTCTGGTCCGCCAACTGCTGACCGAGAGCCTGCTGCTGGCGCTCACGGGCGGCGTGCTCGGCCTGGCACTGGCGTACGCCGGCATGGCGCTGATCAACGCCTTCTGGATCGATCTCTTGAACGGCACCGTGTTGACGTTGAACGGTGTCGTCGTGGCGTATCTGCTGGCGATCTCCACCGGCACCGGCCTGCTGTTCGGCCTCGCGCCGGCCTTCCTCGCACGGCGTCAGGCGGCCCCGTCGCTGCGTCAGCGTGGGACGCTGGCGGCCGACAGTCCGCTTCGCAGCGTCCTCGTTGCGTCGCAGGTTGCGCTCGCGCTCGTGCTGTTGATTGGCGCCGGCCTGATGATGAAGAGCGTCGCGCGCCTGGCGGGCGTCGATCCGGGCTTCCGCGGCGAGCGCGTGTTGACAATGGAGTATCGAGTGCCGCGGAACAAGTATCCGCAGCCGGAGCAGCAGACGCGGTTTCACTATGACGTCGCGGCACGGGTGGCGGCATTGCCGGGCGTCGAATCCGCGGCGCTCGTTGGCGCGCTGCCATTCAGCGGCAACTTCGGCTCGGCCGACGTCACGTTCCCCGGACGTCCGGAGCCACCGCGCGAATCGCCGTACACGGTCTGGCTCAATCTGACGACACCGGGCTACTTCCAGACGATCGGCGTGCCGGTTGTCGACGGACGCGATTTCACGCTCGCCGACGCCGCGGCGTCCGTGCCCGTGGCCATCGTGAGCCGATCCTTTGTCGCGCGCTATTTCCCCGGCGAGCGCGCCGTCGGCCAACAGGTCTCGCTGCCGCCGCGTGAGCGCGGCGAGACGCGGCGGACGCTGGCCACCATCGTCGGCGTCGTGGGCGATGTCAGGAACGCGCTGTCGCGCGACGAACTGCCGCAGCTTTACGTGCCCTACGCGCAGCAGCCGTTCATCTTCGCCACGTTGACGCTGCGCGCGAAAGGCGATCCGCGGGCGATGGCGCGCGACGCGCAGCGCGCGATCTGGTCCGTCGACAAAGACCAGCCGATGTGGAAGATCCGCACGCTGCAATCGCTCGTCGACGGCTCCTTCAGCTACAGCCGCTACGTCGTCTTCATGCTGGGCAGCTTCTCCGCGCTCGCGCTGCTGCTCGCGGCGCTGGGACTGTACGGCGTGCTCGCGTACTCCGTGACGCAGCGGACCGCCGAATTCGGCGTCCGGCTCGCGATCGGCGCGACGCCGGCACATATCGTCCGGCTGGTGGTGGGGAAGGGGCTGGTGCTGGCGCTGGCAGGACTCGCGTGCGGCGTCGGCGCGGCGCTGTTGTTGATGCGCTACCTGCGCACGCAGTTGTTCGAGGTCACCACGTACGATCCGGCGATTTACGTCGGCGTGTCGGCCGTGCTGATCGCGGTCGCGCTCGTGGCGGTGTTCCTGCCCGCGCGGCGGGCGACGAAGGTCGATCCCGTCATCGCCTTGCGGCAGTAGATCCGCTCGCGTCCCAGGCCGCGCTCGCCACCGGGCCGCGCCATGCGGCCCCCGGCTCAGGCGCCACGCGGAAGAGCGACAGCGACGTCTGTGCCGGTCCCCGGCACACCAGCGCCAGCAGATCCCCGTCCTGCGAGGCGCCACGCACTTCGTCCGACTCCTTGCACGCCGCGTCCGGAAACATCCGCACGCGGCCCGCGGACGCGTCGAACGACGCGAACGCCATGCCGTGATTCGCGAGCCAGCGTCCATCCGCGGTCTGTTCCCACAGCGTCATGACCTCCTCCGACACGCCAGCAGGACGAACGATGCCCGTTTCGATGTCGATGTGGGACAGACGCGATCCACGCTCGTCCGACGCGACGCAGACGGCCTCGCGCTGACCCAGGCGCGGTGCGGTGCACGCGGCGTAGTCGAACGACGTCGCGATATGGCGCGGCGCGATGGACGCGGGCGAGAGATGCCACAGCATCAACGGCTGCGTGCCGGCGAGGTCGTTCTGGAGCGCGAACAGCGCCAGCGCCGATGGGAAGTTGCTGGAGCTCGACATGTCGTAGGTGGACGCGAGCGCCGAGGACGCAGGGCCAGGCACGAGCGTCACTGCGCCGTCGGGCACGGTCGGCCACGTGACGCGCTGCATATCCGCTTGACCCACGCGTCCGCGCAGAAAATCGGTCGATGACGGCTGTCGAACGCCTCCACCTGCCATTGCTGCGTGCGACGATCCAAGGTCAGCACTCGCGCCGTCAGTTCCGGGACGGACACGCTCCACGTCGAAGGAACCGGATCGTCGATCGGGAGAACCGCTGGCACGGACGCTCCGGCATCGACCAGTGGCTGCACGGTCAGCGTGACGCCCTTCTCGTCGTTCTCCAGCGTCAACACGCGGCGATCGTCCACGAACGCGAGGTCGACCGCGTCGAAGCGCTGCGTGGGCTTGCCATCGATCGTGTAGACGTCGAACCACAGAGCGCCGGTCTCTTCGAATTGACCGGAGCCCACCGCCACGTGCGCGCCAGCGGGTGAGATGCGTGGATCGCCTGCCGCGCGCCGGAGCGGCCACGTCGAGACGAGCGGCGTCGCGACGGATTCCACGGTCAGACGCGCACCCGCCGGGAACAGCGTGTCGGGGATCAGGCGGCGCTGCACCGCTCGCGTGCTCAACGCCGCGGGGACGAAGGCGAAGACGACAAGCGCCGTCGCGCCGCCAACGGCTGCCAGCGTCCATCGATGCCGCGCGGCCGGGCCGCTGCCCGCCGCTCGCTGCTTGAACGCGTACACGATCAACGTGCCGCCGTACGCGAACAGGACCGCGAGAATCGAGATGCTGTCGACGTCGATCCGCGGCGCGGGGCTGGACCACGTCAGCACCGCGTATGTCAGCGCCGCGACACCGCTCGCGAAGAGCCGCGAGCGCCCGGGCCAGGCGCGCTGACACCGGCCACGAGCAGCACGGACCATGCCGGACCGGCCGCCAGGGCCAGGAGCACGAGCAGGGCCGCCATCACGCGATCCGATCCGCCCGTGACCGACGGCGGTTCGAGATGACGATCGGCGACGTCCAGCGCCGCATGCGCGGCGATCAGCGCGTCCGGCGCGATGGGAATCGTGGTCCGTTCGCCCGATCGCTCGTCCAGCCGCCACGCCGACGGCTGCCGCGCGCTGGGCGAGGCGATCGTGAGGTGCCGCAGGTCCGCGTACGTCCATCGCCTGGACGTGGACGCGTGCAGCGTGAGCTCGCGCGGGTCCGGCGCCGTGCCGGCCGGGACACCGGACAGCCAGCGAATGCCGGTGTCGTCGATGATGACGAAGGCGCCAGCGTCGACGCAGGGAATCACCAGCGGAGCGATGTCCGGCGCGCGATCGCCGGACGCCGCGGACGCACGGAGTGCCTGAATGCGCCGCGCGAGGCTCGGATGCTTGTGCGCGTTGGATTCCCATCGCTTCGGCAGGCGCGCAATGGCGTGCAGCTTGGCGAGCGCCGAGATCAGCGCCTCGGGATCGCCGCACAGCTCCGCACCGCGTCGATCGCTCTCCAGTTCGTTTGCGTGGATCTTGGTCAGGCGCGCGTAGACGAACGCAAACGTCACGAGCGGCCAGATCAACGCGAGCAGGGTCGATACCTCGCGGAAGCGCAGCATCAGGAGTGACGCCGGGATCACCAGCAGCACCTGCACGTAGCCGAGGCGTTCGTACGTCCGCAGGCGCGCGTCGGTGAAGTATTCGTGGTGCGCGAGCTCGTGCGCGTGGATCGCGGCGAGCTCCTCGGTCGTGCATCGTTCGAGCAGGGTCCGGGAGAATGCGACATGCCGCCCACGCACACCGGCAATGGCAAAGGCGTTCGCCCAGACGAACCCCGGTGGACCGATGCGACACAACTGGATCGGTGGCAGCGTGGTCTTCGCGTGGACCCGCTGGAGCGCGTCGGCGAGCGGCGGATCGTCCAGCGGCGAGGCCATCAACAGCCGGAGCATCATCTGGAGGCTGTACCGGTTCCACAGCGTCAGCAATGCGACGCACGCGGCCAGCACGAGACGTTGATGCACCGGATCGGTCGGGAGCGTCGGCAGGACCGGCGCCGCGATCAACGCGAGCGCGTGGCCGGACAGCGCGAGGAAGTACCGCAGCACGAAGCCCGGATACGTCCCGACGCTGCAGCGCTCGCCGAAGAAGAGGCGGCGGAAGTCATAGCGGCCCGCGAGGAAGAAGGCGACGACCGCGGGCAAGAAGAACACGGCCGTCCACGACCAGATGACGCCGGCGACGATCCAGACGGTCACGGTCCCCGTCAGCCAGTGCGTGTGCGCCGCGAGCAGCCGATCGGGCAGGGCCGGATCATCCAGGTTCCGCGAGAGACGCTGCCATTCGTACACGACCCACAGCGTCGGCGCGACGATCAGGCCGATGAGCGGGAGATAGGACCACCAGACGAAAGGAGGCGCGGCGTGGAACATGCGAGCGATGTCCTGGTACTGTAGCTGAATCACACGGATTCAACCAGGAATCGGCACGCGCGGCCGCCCGCTTCAATGCCCACGCTTCAACGCTCGCGCGGGGGAAGGGCAGGTCGCGCTCAGTCCTGCCGGAGCGCGACGATCGGGTCGATCCGTGAGGCGCGGCGGGCTGGCACGTAGCTCGCCAGCAGCGCGACGCCGATGAGGACGATCGAGACGACCGCGAACGTGAGCGGATCGCCGGGGCGGACGCCGTAGAGCAGGTTCGCCATCAATCGCGTCAGGAGCAGCGCGCCGCCGAGTCCAACGATGGCGCCGATGCTGACGCGCGTCATCGCCTGACCCAGCACCAGCCGCAGCACGTCGATCCGCTGTGCGCCCAATGTCAGGCGCAGGCCGATCTCCTGCGTCCGCCTCGACACCGTATAGCTCATGACGCTGTAGATCCCCACGGCGGCGAGCAGCAGCGCGATGCCCGCGAACAGGCCGAGCAGGACGAACTGGAACCGCGGCCGCGCCAGCGCGCCGTTCACCGCGTCCTCCATCGTGATGACGTCCGCGAGGGAGACGCTGCGATCGATCGACCAGACCGTGCTGCGCGCGGAGTTGATCAAGGCCGCCGGATCACCAGACGTCCGCATCACCAGCGTGAGGTAGGTGCGCGGCTGACCGAGGCTGTCCAGGTACGGACGCGTCTGCAAGTACGGCAGATACACCTCATCTTCGGTCGGTACCTGCCAGTCGCCCTGCACCGCGTTCTTGGCGACGCCGACGATCGTCAGCGACCGATCCCCATCGTCGTTCAACGTGATGCGCTTGCCGATCGGATCCTCGCCGGGCCACTGCCGCTGCGCGAGTTGTTCGTTGACGATGGCGACGTCCGGCGTGTCGCGCATGTCCTGCGTCGTGAAGTCGCGGCCGCGCACCAGCGGCAACTGCATCGTCTTGAAGTACTCCGGCAGCACGACGCGATAGATGGCCTCGAATCCTTCATCGGGACGCACGGCTGGCCGTCCGTCGACGGTGTAGGACCGGCTCCAGAGATCGCCCTCGACTGGAAGATGGTTGATCGCGCTCGCCGACTGCACGCCGGGGAGCGTCCGCAGGCGATCGAGCACCTGCGCGTAGAACGCGGTCCGCTGCCCAGGCTCCACGGACGGCGAGCCCTGCAGCGAGACGACCATCGTCAGGACGCCGCGCGGGTCGAAGCCCGCGTCGATGGCGCGCAAGGCGGCCAGACTGCGCACCATCAGCCCGGCGCCGACGAGCAGCATCAGCGCCAGCGCCAGTTCGGACGCGACGAGGAGATCGCGCAGCCGCGTCTGTTGACGCTGGCCCGTATTGCCGCGTCCGCCTTTCAGGTTCTCGCCGAACGAGGCGCGGGCGGACTGCCAGGCCGGGACGAGGCCGAAGATCAGCCCGGTCAGCATCGACACGCCGACGGTGAACAGCAGCACCTTCGCGTCCACCGCCATCTCGTCGACGCGAGGCAGGTCGCCCGGCGAGAGGGCGATCAGCACGCGGATGCCGGCGGCGGCGAGCGCGAGTCCGGCGAGGCCGCTGAGCGCGGCCAGCAGCAGGCTCTCGACGAGGAACTGACGCACGATCTGGACGCGTGTCGCGCCGAGGGCGAGGCGCACGGCCACCTCGCGCTGACGGGCGGCCGCGCGTGCGAGCAGCATGTGCGCGACGTTTGCGCACGCAATCAGCAGGACGAAGCCGACCGCGACCAGGAATACGACCAGGGCCAGCCGCGTGTTGCCGACGACGCGTTCCTTCAGCGAGACGACGAGGACGTTGCGATTCGAGCCTGGATAGAGCTGGTCGAGACGCGCGGTGACAGAGTCGACGTCCGCCTGCGCCTGGGCGATGGCGACGCCGGGCTTCAGGCGGGCGAAGATGCGCAGGCTGTTGCCGCCGCGGTTCGCGCGTCGGTCGGCCAGCGGCAGCGGCGCCCACAGTTCGGCGCCGACGGCCCAGAACGGCGCGAAGGCGAAGTCCCGCGGCATGACGCCGACGACGGTGTAGGGATGGCCGTCCAGCCGGATCGTGCGTCCGAGGACGCTGGGATCGCCGGAAAAATTGCGCTGCCACAGCCCGTAGCTGAGGACGACGCGGTGCTCGTTCCCCGGTGTCTCATCGTCGGGCGCGAACAGGCGTCCGTAGAGTGGCGGGACGCCGAGCAGCGTCAGCGTGTCCGACGTCACGCGGATGCCGAGGACGCGCTCCGCGTGGTCGGTCAGGCCGATATTCGGCCGCCAGTACTCCGCGGCGCCCATCTGCGCGAACGAGCGGCTCTGTTCCCGCCAGTCGAAGAAATTCGCGACCGAAACGGGCGAGCGTCCGTGGTGCATGACCACGACCAGCGCATCCGCATCTTTATAAGCGAGCGGCTGGAGCAGGATCGCCTGAATGGCGCTGAACATTGTCGTGTTCGCGCCGATGCCGACCGCCAGAATGAAAATCGCGCTGACACAGAAGGCGGGCGCGCGCCGGAGCGAGCGGAGACCGTAGCGCACGTCGCGCATCAACCCGTCGAAGAAGCCTGGACGAACGTCTGCCATGACCGCTTGGACGGATCCTGATGGGCGGAAGTTGGCCGAAGATGTCATCATCCCCAGCATTCATTGCGTTTTTTCGCGGGCTTGTCCGGTCGTTCGTCCCGCCGGCGTGCGTGGCGGGCGGCTTCCGCGATAGGCTATGGGCGGACGGATGCCACTGATGCCAACGCTGCCATGCCGCTGACAACAGGAAGCCGCCTGGGACCGTACGAGATTCTGGCGCCGCTCGGAGCGGGCGGGATGGGAGAGGTGTATCGCGCCCGCGACCCGCGGCTCGGCCGCGACGTCGCGATCAAGGTCATCTCCGAAGCCGCCAGCGGCGACGCCGACCGGTTGCGCCGCTTCGAGCAGGAGGCGCGCGCCGTCGCGGCGCTGTCACACCCGAACGTGCTCGCGATCTTCGACATCGGCGTCGGCGACGTGCCGTTCCTCGTCACGGAACTGCTCACCGGGGATACGCTGCGCGGCCTGATCGACCGCGGACCGATCGCGTCGCGGCGCACGATCGATCTCGCGCTCCAGCTCGTCGCCGGTCTGGCCGCGGCGCACGCTGTCGGTATCGTCCATCGCGACCTCAAGCCGGACAACATATTCATCACCGCCGACGGGCACCTGAAGATCCTCGACTTCGGTCTCGCGAAGCATGTCGCGCCCCGCGACGATGACAGCGCGTCGGTGACACGTCCGCAGACGCTCCACGGGATGGTGCTGGGAACGATGGGGTACATGGCGCCGGAGCAGGTCCGCGGCTACGAGGCGGATCATCGCGCGGACATCTTCGCGGTCGGCGCGATCCTGTACGAGATGCTGACGGGACAGCGCGCGTTTCGCCGCGAATCGCCGGCCGACACGATGAGCGCGATCCTCAACGACCCGCCGTCGACGCTGGTCTTCGACGCCAAGACGCCGGTGTCGCTCGTCCGCATCGTCCAGCGGTGCCTGGAGAAGAACGCCAATCAGCGCTTCCAGTCCGCGCGCGATCTCGGCTACGCCATCGAAGCCGTGTCCGACATCCGATCCGGACCGGCCCTGCCGGCGGCGCGGACGGAGCACACATCGATCGCCGTGCTCCCGTTCGTGAACATGAGCGCGGACCCGGACAATCAATACTTCAGCGACGGTCTGGCGGAGGAGCTGATCAACGCGCTGACGCGCCTCTCGGGCCTGCGGGTCGCATCGCGCACATCGTCCTTCCGGTTCCGCGGACACGAGACCGACGTCCGCCAGATCGGCCGCGATCTCGGCGTCAGCGCGATCCTCGAAGGCAGCGTCCGCCGCGCCGGCGCACGCGTCCGCATCAGCGCGCAGTTGACGAACGCCGCGGACGGCTATCACATCTGGTCGCAGCGCTACGACCGCGAGATGGCCGACGTGTTCGAGATCCAGGATCAGATTGTCGAGTCGATCGTCAACACGCTCGCGCCGGCGCTGCTGGGGGAAGCCAAGGGCGCGGTGCGGCGTCCGACGGAGAATCTGGCCGCGTACGAGCTGTATCTGAAGGGCCGCCATTTCTGGAACCAGCGATCGCCCGTCGTGGTCGGCACGGCCATCCGGCATTTCGAGGAAGCCATCGCGCTCGATCCGGACTACGCGCTCGCATACGCCGGCCTGGCGGATTGCTATTCCATCCTGCGCGTCTATGGCTGGACGCCGCCGGAGCATAGTCAGCCGCGCGCGCTCGACGCGGTGACGAAGGCGCTCGCGCTCGATCCCGAACTGCCGGAGGCGCATTTCGCGAAGGCGCTCTACACGTTCCACTTCGAGCGGCAGTGGCGGGCGGCGCGGCAGCATTTCTCGGACGCGCTCGCGCTCAGCCCACGCATGGCCCTGTTCGAGGCGTACTTCGGCGTCTTCCTCGCGACGGAGTACGCGTACGGCGAGGCGAAAGAGCGGCTCGCCCGCGCGCTGGACCTCGACCAGCATTCGTCCGCCGTCCACTTCCACGCCGCGTCCGCCGCATATCTGATGGGCGACCTCGCCGGCGCCGTCCAGCACGCGCAGCGTGCGCTGGAACTGCAGCCCGAGTCGCTGGCGGCGCGCTGGCCGCAGACCGTTGCGTTGACGATGGCCGGCCGCATCGACGATGCACTCGCGATGGGCGAACCGATCGTCGCCCGGTCGCGCGCGCCGATCTATATCGGTGTCCTTGGCCTGATCTACGGCCGCGCGGGACGGCTCGAGGACGCGCGCCGGCTCGTGCAGGAGCTGGACGAGCGCCAGGGGCGCGGCGAGTACATCGTGCCGGCCGCGCGGTTGTCGATCCAGTTGGGGCTGGGCGACGTCGCGGGCATCAGGGCCGCGCTCGCGGCCTGCGTCGACGGCGGCGCCGCGCCGTTCTCGGTGGTATCTACGAGCCGGCCGCTGCTCGAAACGTATCGCGGCGATCCGGAGATCGACCGCCTGCTCGATCGCCTGCACGACGGCGCACGTCCGTAGCGGACGGCGCGCGGGCATCTGCTCCGAATTTCTGCGAACATGTATTCCCGACAGCATCTGGCGGACGATTTTCGACGATTGGGCGTGGCGGCGGGCGACACGATCATGCTGCACGCGTCGGTGCGCGCGGTGGGCCGCGTCGCGGGCGGGCCGGATCAGATCCACCTCGCGCTGAAGGATGCGTTGACGGCCGACGGGACGCTGATGATGTACGCGTCGTGTCCGGAGCACTACGACGAAGTCGGGCGCGGACATCTCACGCCGGAAGAGGAGCGGGACCTGCTGGAGAAGCTCCCGGCGTTCGACGCGTCCACGGCGCGGTCGGCGCGCGACAACGGGACGTTGGTCGAGTTCTTGCGGACGTATCCAGGATCGACGGTCAATCCACACGTCGCGCGCTTCGTCTTCTGGGGCCGGCGCGCGGCGGCGCTCCTCGACGGACAGCCGTGGGACTACGCCTACGGCCGCGGATCCGCGCTCGAACGGTTCGTCGAGGCCAACGGGAAGATCCTGCTGCTCGGCAGCGATCACGATCAGGTCACGTTCCTGCACTACGCCGAGCACATCGCCGATCTGCCGGATCGGCGCATCGCGCGCTACAAGGTGCCCGTCATGGAAGACGGCGTACGCGTCTGGCGGGACATGGCCGAAGTCGACACGTCCGGCGACGGCGCGCACGCCCACTGGCCCGAGCGCTTCTTCGCGCGCCTCGTGGACACGTATCTCCAGCAGACGCACAACGCCGGCGCCCGCGTCGGCAACGCCGCGTCGTTCCTGTTCGACGCGCAGGGCCTGCTCGCACTCTCGCTGCCCGTCATGAAGGCCATCGCCGCCGATCCGCGCGCCGCCAGCGCACTCCTGCCTGAGATCGTCATCGCCTGACCGCGCGCGAGCGCTGCCCGCCACGCTGCTGGATCTGTCCGTCAGCCCGGTGGATCTCGACCGTCGGCTCGACGACGAGGCGGAAGCCGCGACGGTGTACGATTCACTGGACGAACCGACAATCGCTGAACCCGACCCGACGACCTGGAGACGAGCGCCATCACATGGCGCCGCTCGTCATGCTGGTGGAATGGTGGCTGCCCATCCTGCGGCGCTTCGCCTCAGTCGGGCTGCGCCTGCGCCTGCGCGGGCGTGAGAAGGAACAGCTATTACTACTTGATCACATTCGCGAGTGACCGCGCGGGAGTTGATCATGGGTGACGCGCCGGCCGCATAAGGGACAGCTCGGGAGCCTACGGAGCAGCAATGGTTGCAGGTGCCGACGCACCAGCGACAGCGTCCACGGAATCCGACTCCGGGGGGAAAAGCGCCCGACGCAGCGCGAGGAAGGTATGGGCGGCGGCACATAAGGCGGCGTGGTGATGAAAGCCGTTCCAGGTGCGCCCTTCAAATGATCGAGCCCGAGCTCGCCTTTCATCTCCTGATCGTCCCGTTCGATTCGCCAGCGCAGTGTCGCGAGGCGCACCAGCGTGCGAAGCGAGGTCTGCCGCAGCAGCGATGCGAAGTAGAACTTGGTGGGCGCGGGCTCACCGGGCGGCCACTCGCTGAGGAACCACTCCTCAGGCCCGGGGCCGGCGCCCTGGCGATGCTCGTGTGCGGTGCGCACGCGGACCGCGGCAAAGCGCGAGGCCTGTGCGCCACGCGATCCGTCCCGCCACGTGACCCGCCGATGGGTGACAGTCTTGGCGAGTGCGGCGACGGTCACGGGCCTGATGTCGGGGTCCGCCCGTTCGACGGTCGGCGGACGTCCAATCGGGGAGCCCACGGGCACCGCAAACTCGGTCCCAGGCGGCCATACGACCAGGTCCTCCGACACGCGCACCACGTAGGGCAAGTCGCGCGCCCGGAGCGCCTCGCGACATGCGGTCACCTTGCCGAACGCGCTATCCGCCAGCACCACGTAGGGACCGACGCCGGCCTCGCGCGCCGCGTCCAGCAGCTCCAGTGCATGCTGCCACTTCGGGGCGAACTGGACGATGTCAGGCACACCGGCGGCGGTACAGCGCTCCGGATCTGCCGTCCACGCCTCCGGCAGATAGAGCCGCATCCCGATGCACCCGCTGCCGCGCTCGCCGGCCACATGCAGGCTCGTGGCAATTTGACAATTGTCGGTGCGCCCGAGCGTCCCGGAGTACTGGCGCGCGACACCGACCGAGTACTCGCCTTTCTTGGGGAAGCCGGTGTCGTCGATCACGAACGCTTCGAGGCCCGGCAGATCACGTGCGAGCAGGCGGGCGATGCGCGCAAACATCGTCTGCGCCGACCACGGGCTCACCACGACGCACTGCTGCAGCCGCTGACGCATCGCCTCGACCTCGGTAGCGGCGTCCACCACACGCGCGGCGATCGGTTCGATGCTCTTGCGCTCACCGTCCAGCAACAAACCGGTCACGTACTGCCGCATCGCCACGCGGCGCTCCGGTCGACCCATGCCGTCGGTGAGGGCGTCGAGAAAGGTGGTCAGCTCGCGATCGAGTTTCCGGAGCGATTGAGGCGTCACCGCGACAATAGATCACGATCGGATCGCCCCGTCAAGATGTGACTGAGTAGTACTATGGCATGGTGGGAAATCTTGCTTTCGGCGCTGGTGGTGATGCGAAGTCTCGACATGAGCTTCTGGGGACGAACTCGACGACGATAGATAGCGTCGCCCCGCATCCGGAGTCCCTGTTGCGCGGCAGCGACCGTTGCCGGCAGAGGCGGCCCCGATGGCGACGGGCGTCTCCGACCACGGCGTACTGACCGTCACGGTCTCGGTCACCTCGATCTCACACCCTCTCTCGACAATCGTCTCCTCCCGGCGAGGCGCGGATTCTCGCATCAATAAACGCAACTGCTTATCCGATCCGCGATCACGACAACGTCGGTCGCAGCCTCCATTGACAAGATTCATTCAATAACCATATGTTTATGGAACGACATGGCTATGAGTTCAACGGCCGCCGCGCGTCTCGATGCCACCTTCCAGGCCCTCGCGGATCCGACCCGGCGAGCTATCGTCGCCAGGCTCGCTCGCGGCGAGGCGTCGGTCGCCGAGCTGGCCGTGCCCTTCGCGATGAGCCAGCCCGCGATTTCGAAGCACTTGAAAGTCCTCGAGCGTGCCGGCCTCATCAGCACGCGCCAGGAGGCGCAGCGCCGGCCGCGGCGACTCGACGTTCGACGGCTCGCTGAAGCCAGCGATTGGCTCGAGCCGTTTCGTCACGCGCTGGAAACGAGCTATGCGCGGCTCGACGACCTGCTGGCGCGGGAGCAAAACGCCGTCCGGTCGTCGCGCCGACGGACCGGCGGGGCCAGGCTCAAAGGAAAGGGTTGACAGATGGCAGACAACAACAACGATCGCGTATCAGAACTTCCACTGAAACCACATCCGGCCATGCGCCAGCTCGAACATCTCGTTGGCACCTGGAAGAATGAGGGGGCCGCGCCAGGGAAGTCGACATACAGAATGGGACTCGGCGGGCATTATCTCATCCAGGAATTCGAGACCACGACGCCCAGGGGGCCGGACGCTCACGGGCATCGAGTACGTCACGTGGGACGAGAAGACGCAGACGCTGCGCTCGCACCTCATGGCTGACGACGGCAGCAACTTCACATATACGCATCAGATCGATGATGACGGCACGTGCTGGACGTGGTTCGGCGACAAGGGGGCGTCCAACCATTTCAAGGGGCGATTGAGCGCCGATCGCCAGACGATCTCGGGTCGATGGCAGTGGCCAGGAGGCGGCTTTGACACGCGGTCGACCAGGATCAGCGAATGAACCCGCAGCGCACCGGATGGAGGACAGAACCGATGTTCGAGAAGGCACATGTGACTCTGCTAAGTGATCACGAGGAAAGGTCGAGCGGTCGTTCAAGGCGCCACGTGCACTCGTATACCGGGCGCATACCGAGCCGGCCTTGGTAAAGCAATGGCAGCTCGGGCCGCCGGGGTGGACGATGCCTGTGTGCGAGATGGACGTGCGCGTGGGCGGACACTACCGCTGGGGGTGGCGGAACGACGCTGACGGCAGTGAGTTCGGGTTCACCGGCACCTTCCGCGAAGTGGAGCCCGAGTCGCGGCTGGTGTACAGCGAGCGCTTCGAGCCGGGAACGATCGGCGGTGAGTATCCAGGCTCGGAATCGCTCGTCACGATCACCTTCACGGAAGAAGATGGCGTCACCACGCTGACGTCGTTTATGGATTTCGGATCGAAAAGTGCCCGCGATGCCGCCTTGGCGACCGGCATGACCGACGGCATGGAGCAGAGCTACGCGCTGTTGGACCGCTGGCTTGGGGAACAGGGAACGCCACGCGCCGGGCTCGACGCGTGATGAGTTGGCGCGGCAGAACCGTTCGCGTTGCCGCGGTTCCGGAGACCGCCTTGAAAGGAGAGTGGCCCGTGATCAACGTGGCAGCGCACACGTGCGCCAAGTCGAGATCGCAGGCCGGCTGAGTTACCTTGCCGGGTGTGGCGAGGTAGCGGAGGGCAGCGCGTGTGCGACACGATCGGGCGCTGCTTGCGGTGTCGTCTCAACACAGGCTAGAGTACGTCGCGCTCGCGGAACTCGATACGGCGTCGTACGGTGGTGCCCTCTCCAGGCCCCCGATCTGCCGAGGTAGCCAGCACCGCACGCGTCCCGTCCTGTGCCCGGCGCTCCTGATCGATCAGCGTCCGCGCCCATGTTCTGGGACGGTGCGATCTTCGGGCTCTCATGTCCGACACACCGCGCATGGCATCACGTGTTTCCTTCCCCTTTCCGCCGTGGACGACGATCGCGCCGCTCCTGGCGGTGGTGGGCCTCGCGATGGCCTGGAATCGTGACCTGCCTGGTGCCGCCGTCGCGGTCGTGATGGCACTGCTGGCGGGGGCGGTGCTCGCCGCCGTTCATCACGCTGAGGTCGTCGCACATCGGGTAGGCGAGCCGTACGGGTCCCTTGTATTGGCGGTGGCGGTGACCATCATCGAGGTGGCGCTGATCCTGACTCTGATGTTCAGCGGCAGCGGCGAGACCGAATCACTGGCGCGGGACACCGTCTTTGCCGCCGTGATGATCACATGCAACGGCATCGTCGGCCTGTCGATTCTGGTCGGCGCCATCCATCGCCCGGTCGTGTTGTTCCATGCGGAGGGGACCGGAGCCGCCCTCGCCACCGTGACGACGCTGGCGACGCTGAGTCTCGTGCTCCCGACGTTTACGACGACCACGCCTGGACCACAATTCTCGCCATCGCAACTGGCCTTTGTCGCCGTGACCGCGCTGTCGCTCTACGGGCTCTTTGTCGCCGTGCAGACGGGCCGCCATCGCGATTACTTCCTGCCAGTCGCGACTGCTGAGAACACCGTCGACGACGAGTCACACGCCGACCCGCCGTCTCGTCGCACGGCCGCCGTCAGTTTTGGCTTGCTGCTCGTCGCGCTTGTCGCGGTCGTTGGCAATGCGAAGGTCGTCTCGCCCACGATCGAGCGGACGGTCGAAGCGGTCGGGTTGCCGTTGTCGGTCGTCGGCGTGACGATCGCGTTGCTCGTCTTGCTGCCGGAAACCCTCGCCGCCGTGCGAGCGGCTCAGCGGGATCGCCTTCAGGTGAGTCTCAATCTGGCCTTCGGGTCGGCCATGGCGAGCATCGGCTTGACCATTCCAGCCATCGCGCTCTCGTCGTGGTGGCTGCCAGTGCCGCTGCACTTGGGGTTGAGCGGCGGCCATACCGTGCTCCTCGCCTTGACGGTCGTCGTGGCTGTCCTCACGGTCGTCCCCGGCCGCGCCACGCTCCTCCAAGCCGGCGTCCATCTCGCCTTGCTCGCCGCTTATTTCTTTCTGACCGTCAGTCCCTAGCAGCGGTGATGCTGGTGTGGGTGCGCCAGGGGTACGGGACTATTCGTACTTCAAGAGACTCGCCGGATCGATGCGCGCGGCTCGGCGTGCGGGCAGATAGCTCGCGGCCAGGGCGATGCCCAGGATGATCAACCTGTTGCTGAAGACGAGCGCCGCCATCCGACGTTCGGACGCGAGCCGAACGGTCAGCGATCCGCCCGAAGGGCGTCGCGACGAAGCGGCGTGAGGCCAGAAACGCCGCCGCGTCCAGCCGCATTGGCGCGCCCCGTCCGGTTCGCAGTGCTCCGCACCCCGGCAGAGCCACCACCCCCGCGACTGTGGCACAGGTCCGCACGAAATCCCGTCGCGTCATGTCCGCTCCCGCGCCGCGATCGGCGCCGCCAGATGTGTCCGAGCGGCGAAAGATGCTGATCGCCGCAGCCGTCAGTGGCCAGCGGACAGCGTATTCGAGAGGCGACAGGGTCACGAAGCAGCTGGAGCCGAGCGGTTCGGTCCGGCGCCGAGCGGGATCTTGCGGCGAGGAGTGGATGGCTGTTGGCCGTCAATGGCTGGTCGTCAGTCGTCGGCCGTGGCCGTAGGCCGTTGGTGGAGCGTCGGGCTCGCGGCTTGGTGGCGTACGTTTCGTTGCCTCGTTTCCGATTGTCCGAGCGACGCGACCGCTCGTCGGCGCGAGGATCCGCTGGGCGCCAGGCGACACCGCTCGTCCTCGACGGATCGCGTCCGTCCTCGAGGAGCAGTACAATCAGCTCTGGTCTTCCACGAGAGAACGTTCCCTGACTGCGGTGCAACGAAACGAAGCGCGACGCGCCTCCTGGCTGGCGCAGATCGGCGGTTGGTTCGCGTACGCCCTGGTGCACTATCTCAGTTATCTGCCGGCGCTCGCCCCCGGCGAGTACCTCGAATACCTCGGCTACCGCGGCCTCCTCGCGACCGAGACGCTCTACATCCCGCTAGGCATCGCGGCCAGTTCGGTGCTGGGCGCGCTCTACAGCCGCCTCCTCGCACGGCGGACGTCCTGGTTGGCGCTCGCGCTGGCAGCAGGGGCGGGATCCGCCGTGTTGGGCCTTGGCTTCTTCCTGGCGTATCGCGCACTCCTGCTTGGGTTCAACCTCCTGGCGCCGGGCGAACCGTTCCTGCCCTGGCCTGCCGGAGCGCGATCATTGCTCGCGTTCACCATCGCGCTCCTGGGTTGGACCGGTGCGTGGTTCGGGGTGGTCTTCTGGCAGGCGTCACAAGCGTCGCAGCTCCTGGCCCAGGAGGCGAAGCTCCAGATGCTGGCGTACCAGATGAATCCGCACTTCCTCTTCAATGCCCTGAACTCACTTCGGGCGATGATTGGCGAAGACCGGGACCGGGCCCGCCGCATGGTGACGGAGCTGGCGGAGTTCCTCCGCTACACCCTGGTCCATCGCCCGCTCGAGCGCACGACCCTGGCCGAGGAGCTCCAGGCGATCGAGAACTATCTGGCGATTGAGAAGATCCGCTTCGAAGATCGGCTGGCGGTCGCGTTCGAGATCGATCGCACCCTCGCCGGTGCGGCCGTACCGGCATTCCTCCTCCACCCACTGGTCGAGAACGCTCTGCGACACGGCAACGGTGGATCCCCCACCGGGCCGTTCCGGGTGCAGGTAGGGGCGCGGAGTGAAGGCGATCGCCTCGTGAGCAGCTCCTGGAGGAGGGGCACGGCGACCAGGTCCGGGTGGTCGGCGAGGCGGCGACGATCGAGGAAGCCACCGCGCTCGTACGGCTGCATGATCCCGACGTGGTCTTCCTCGACATCCACCTCGCCGGCGAATCGGGCTTCGACCTGCTGCCGCGGCTCGATCGCACGGTCACCGTCGTGTTCGTCACCGCCTTCGATCGCTATGCCATTCGCGCCTTCGAGGTCAACGCGCTCGATTACCTGCTCAAGCCGGTCGTGCCCGAGCGCCTCGCGACCACGCTGGCCCGTCTGCGTCAACCCGCGGCCGAAGCGACGGCGACCGAGCCGCTGACCTACGGCGACCGGTTGTTCCTCCGATTGGACGAGCGCATGGCCTTCCTGCGGGTGCGGGATATCGTCGCCATCTTCGCCGACGGCGACAACTCGATGCTGCACCTGGCGAACGGCACGCGGGCTCGCGTCCGCAAGTCCCTCCGCGAGTGGGTGGATCGGCTGCCGGAGCGCGACTTCGTCCGGATCCATCGCTCGAGCATGGTGAACCTCGAGTTCGTCGAGCGGGTAGAGGAGTGGTCCCACTCGAGCTATCAGGTTTACCTGCGCGGCCTGACGGAACCGCTGCAGATGAGCCGACGGTGGGCGGCGCGGGTGCGGGCGAGGTTGGGGTGAACGAGAGGTGCCAGGTGCTTCGGCCCACCTGGTCGAGTCGAGCATCGTCCGCCTGGATCGCGCGGCCTGACGATCCAAAAGCAAGCTGGACCGAGCCTACGCGGTTGACCGGATTACCTGTGAGCCAGCGTGCGTCCTGATGTCATCCACGTGGCGTCCGGTTTCTTGAAACGCCTTTGCAGAGGGCTGGGAAGCGCGCCGACGGTCGAGGAGCAGCGGTGACGGGACGCGGCAGTCCGGATGCATCCGGTTCAAGAAGTGGATCGCCCCTGCGACGCCGATCATCAGCCCCGGCGTGAACGCATCGCGCGCTTGGCTGCCGACGGCGCCGTCGTGCTCTTCCAACGCCGACACGATCTCCGCACTGTGCACGGTGGTATCGACGTCGACGGCATCTGGATCCAACGCCGCATGCCGCATCAGCAACTCCCACAGGCTGAAATCGCCGTGGCACAAGGTGTGGCTTGTGCCCCACCCGTGGCGTCCGGCCGTCGCGGCGGCGCGGCGTAGCGTGTGCAGATACTGCGGATCGCGCGTGCGCGCATAGAGATCGGCCGCGGCGAGACCGATGCCGGTGCTGCCGTGACACCACGTGTGCAGGAACACGCCCGCGCCCGGCTGGCGTGCATCCGCCCAGTTGCCGACCTCCGCATCGTAGAGCGTCTCTTGGAACGCGAACGCCTGCGCGGCCAGCCTCCGCCAACGCGCGCGGTCGTCGTCATCGCCGGCGTCATCGAGGACCAGTCGCAGGAGTGACCAGCCAATGCCCGTCGCGCCGTGGGCAAAGCCGCCGATCGGCTCGGGAAAGATCGCCGACGGCCATCGCGCGCCCCGCGCATCGACGATGGCGTGCGCTTCCAGATGGCGTCCCGCGCGTGCCGCCAGCACCCGCCAGCGTTCGTCGCCAGTCGCGTCGGCCAGATGCAGCAACGGCACGATCGCGCCGCTTGCGCCTTCGAGGATGTCGAGATCGCGATCGTGCTCGAAGCCAAGTCGCTCCAGGAGCTCGGCGCGCTGCACGGCCCGGGTCAGCATGTCGGGGCGATCGAGCAGATCGTGCAGCGTCAGCCAGGTCCAGACCTGCGACGCGAGCCCGATCAGGCCGCCGACGCTGGTCGGTGTCTCGGCGGCTTCCATGGCGCGCAGCATGTCGAGCGTGCCGTCCAGCAACGCATCCAGGCCCTCGACTTCGTCTACGCGGCCGGCTCGCATGTCGTCCCGATACCCCGTGAGCGTCACCGCGACGCCGCCAAGCCCGGCATAGACGTCCGGCTGAAGCGGGCTGATGTCCCATCCGTTGTCGCCGAGTTCTGGACTGATCCAGGTCACCGTGCCATCGTCACCGCGGACCGCCAGGTGCCGCAGCCGTTCGACCGCCTGCGCGGCGAGCGCGCGCCGACGCACGTCCAGCCGGTTCGCATGCGGCGCGCGCGCTCGCACATCTGCTCCGCTGCCATCGTGCGGCTTACCGAGCCGCTCATTGAGATAGACCGTGACGAGGGCGCCGCGGATCGTCAATTCTTCGATCTCCACGCGCATCGCCCGCCAGTCCGCCAGCGTGGCGTCGATGCGCGCCTGATCGAGCGGGGCCACGAACATCGGCACATCGCCCTGTCGCATGTCGTCGATCTCCGCCGCAATCTCCTCGGGCGTGGACGGCGCGATCGGTAGCACCGCGGCATTCCGCCGCAGGAGGTCCGAGGCCCGGGCCATCGCCGCCGCTTCGTCGTGCAGCGACGCCGGATGCCAGAGCATGCGCGTGATCTCGACATACGTCTGGGTGGGACGCCGGATGTCGCGCACCGGACAGCCATGGAAGTCGGCCAGCAACGGTGCCAGCGCGCCGTCCCGATCCAGCCGTGCCAGACGCGCGGTTCCGTCGAGAAATCCCTCGGTGATCCGGTCCCAATACTTCGACACGTCCGGCACAGGACTCGGATGATTCTTCGCCGAGTCGAGATCCACGCTGGCCACGTACAGACGCGCGGCCATCGTGCCTTCGTCCGCAATCATCGGCACGCGGATCTTCGGCTGCTCGCCTGGCAACGCGCCCGCGGCCGAGATGTCGACGTTCGCGAGGCCCAGCACCGGCGCGCGGAACGGCATGATGCCCGTGCGCAGCACGGACGCGCGGACCAGGGCCGACGCGAGATCGAACGCCTGGCCCTGGCCCGAAGGAACGATGGGCGCCTCGATGGCAAAGAGACTTTCGACATCGATCGCGACAGGCACCGGTCCCGCGGCAATCAGGTTCTCCTGATGCACATCGGTGCCGCCAAGCAGACGCAGCACCGCCAGCCAGTGCCCCAGGCGGACGTAGAAGGCATCAAGTTCTTCATGTGTCGCGCAGTACCGATCCGGGACGAACTCCGTCCAGCCATAGTCGCCGCGATCGAGCACCGCCGGCACGCGGATGCGGTCCTCGAGATCCACGAACACGCGTGCGAGGAAGCCCTCGAACGCGCGATCGACGCGTAGCGAGCGCGGCTTGTACATCACACGCCCGCCTTCGAACGCCACCTGCGCGACCGTCTGGCCGCCGTGGTGATGATCGCCCTGACCCAGTTCCAGCGCGGTCATGCGACCGGCGGATTGGCCGAGGAGCGCAGCCAGTTGCGGTCGATCCGCGATGCCGCGTACCACCAGCGCTTCGAGCGCCGCGCGCTTCAGCGACAATACGCGCGTCAGCCGCGTCTCGAGCGCCGGATACCGCCGCCGCAGATGGTCCGCGAACGCCGGCCGTCGCGCGTACTCGATGAATTCGGCAAACTGGTCGGCATCATCCGTGGCGCGCAGGTCGCCGGAGAGCCGCGCGGCGTGCAGTTCCAACAACAACACGCGATTGAGCTTGCGTCGTGCGCTGTCATTGAGCGCATCGGCGGCGACACGGCACAGGAGATCGGACTCCGCCGCGTCGAGCGCGGGCTCAAGCGCATCGAGATGAGCCGCGAACGCGTCCCTGGCCGGAGCCGTGAAGGCGTCGATAATCTGGAAAAAGGCGTCTGGCGTGCGCGTGTCACTCATCGCCTGTGTGCATCCACTTAGATGAGAAAGTAAGCGCAGCCCGGTCCGCCCGAGCTGCGCGCATTCGGACGCTGTTCACATCAGCAGCACTGGGCGCCACCGGACGCCGAACAGGAGCTGCAGCGCGTACAAACCTGGACCCGCGTATCGGTCAGCGCGGCTTCCGTGGCGCGCTGCCCTTCGATGTAGAGCGGACCCGCGGGATTATCCATCCCATTCACTCTATCCAAGCCGCTCAGCCATCCCGTGATGATCGTCTCTGCATGCTGCATAGAATCCTCCTTGTCGCGATGTTTTCCCGGGGCCACTCTACGTCAGGCCACGAAATCACACTGAACTCTGCTGACATTGTTCGTACCTGCGAGGTACGCGACATGTATCGACCGCCCACGCGCATGCACCCGAAGCGCTGTGTCGGTGTTCAAGTTGGCCTTATGGCGTGGGACAGGCGATCGTCGAGGGGCATATCGCGACTATCGCCGGTTGCGCTCGGCATATAGGTGGGCTCTAGAAATGCATGACCGAGCTGACATAGAACCTGGTCATAACCTCGTGAACTGCTGTTGCTGTTCACCGCGACGGTCAACGTTGTCACTGGACCCTTGTCGAGTGAGTGCGGAAACCGACGCCCATCTTCTATGAATCGTGCGTGGTTGCCGTTGCACGAATGGTCGTCTCCGACTCCACTGATCGCGCCCGGCTACTTCCACTCACCCTGGAGGACGAAGGCGGACCAGTAGTAAGGTGAGGCCCATCGGGCTTGCGTCGAGAGCTCCCGCTGCGCGGCGCGTAGCGCGGCGGCCGGGCGCAGGCCGTCCTGCAGCATCCCCCGGTAGAACAGGCGCATCAGCTCCGCGGTTGCGAGGTCGTCTACCTGCCAGAGGCTGGCGACCACGCGCAGGGCGCCCGCGTGCATGAAGCCGCGTGTCAGACCGATCAGCCCTTCGCCCTTGATCTCCTTGCCGAGCGCCGTCTGACAGGCGCTCAGGACGACGATCTCGACGGGCAAGCGCAGCCTGTAGATGTCGCGCAGGTGAAGGATGCCGTCTTGCGCGGCGCCGTCTCGGCTGACGCTGGAGAAGGCGAGGCCGGACTGATCGGGACGCTCGCTGTCGAACCACCCATGGGTGGCGAAGTGAACGATGCGATAGTCGCCGAGTCCAGCACTGGTGGCGAGCGCGCGGCTGGCCTGGAAATCGATCGCCTGAAAGCGGGCGGCGTCTGGCACGAACGCGGCGATCGCCTGCGCCTCCTGTCGCGAGAACGGTAGTCGGGCGAGGCGGCGCTGCAGGCCGGCAGGCCGGACCGCACCAGTCCCCGTACCCTGTGGCGAGGACGAGAGTGAGCCGCGGGGCGAAAGCGGCGGGGCTGGGCGCCGGCCCGATCGGCGCACGCGCGGATCCGCGACCTCGAAGACGGGATCGGCGAGCACGGCGAGTTGTTTCGGCGGCGTCGCCCGCGTGCCCGCCTCCTGGCGCAGCAGCGCGAGCACGGAAGCGGACGGCAGGGTGACGATCTCATGATTGGCCACGAGCGGCGTGAGACCGCCAGTCGCCGCGGTGGCCGCAGGAGCCGTCACCGCAGGCGCTCCGCCGCGTGCGGCTGCCGAGATCGTCAATGCGGACGTCGATCGTGATGTCGATGCTGGTGCCGCAGCGGCCGCTGCCGACGCGACGATGTCCGCGTCGACTGCCGGGTCGGGCAACGCGGCAAAGGGCAGGTATTCGAGCACACCGGCGCCCACGATCAGCAGGCGCTTGCCGTGCCACGCCTCTCCGAGCTGCGCGACGACCGGGCCGAAGAGCGTGCGGCTGAAGGTCGCGGCTTCCGTCCGCCAGGCGGCGTCGGCCTCGGCGAGGCGGGCCGCGCGATCGCGGGCGGACTCGTTCGCGCGCGGCTGGCGTGCGGTCAGCAGCGCGTAGAGCCGACGCACCGAGGTCTCGATGGCCGCGCGGGGCGGCAGCTCGAAGCTCGCGATCGTGTCGGGGCTGACGGCCCACAGCCAGCTGCGTGGCTCGCCAAGCGTGAACTCGAGGAGAATCGTGTCGGGCTCGAGCAGCTCCCGTTGGATCGCTGATGCACTCAGCGTGCGTGGCTGCGTCAGCAGCGCGAGCCGCGGGTCGCCGTTCTGCGCGGGATCGTCCAGTCGCAGCGTCGCGTCGAGCGATTCCAACAGCACGCGCACGCGACCGCGCTCGCTCGCCTCCAGCGCGCGCGCGCTGAAGCCTTCGGCCGGACGCTGCCGGTGCAGTTGCATCAGCACGTCAACGTGCAGCTCGTACTGCTCCTGCTGCGCCGCCACGTAGGAGGCGCGCCGATCGGGGCTGATCATCGTGCGGCGCAGCGTATCGGTCAGCGCGACCGAGGCCTCGACGTGGCGCAGGGCGGCCTCCAGATGGCCGCGGTCGCGCTCGACGATGGCGAGCTGCCGCAGCGCGTCGGTTTCGTTGTACCGCTCGCCGAGGCGCTGCCGGATCGCCAGCGCCTCGTTCAGCGCCGCCAGCGCGCGGTCGTCGTCGCCGAGCGCGTGAAACGTGCGGCCCATGCCGTCCAGCGTCGACGCGAGGGCCGCCTGATCGCCGCTGCGCCGCCGCCGGATCGCGAGCGACTGCTCGTGATAGTCGAGCGCCTTGCGGTAGTCGCCGAGCCGTCGATAGGTCATGCCCAGCGTGTTCAAGGCGCGGGCCTCGTTGTCCTCGTTCTTGACCGCACGGGCGAGTGCGAGCGCATCGGCATGGCTCGCCAGCGCCTTCTGATACGCTCCCACCTGTCGATACAGGTTGCCCAGGTTGTTGAGCAGGTTCGCCTCGCCGCTCCGATCGCCGAGTGCGCGTGCGATCCGGAGCGCCTCGTCGAAGTACGTCAGGGCGAGCGCGTCATCGCCCAGGTCGCTCGCCGCGAGCCCCATGTTGTTGAGGGCGTACGCCTCCCAGGTCGGCATCCGCAGCTCGTGATACAGGCGCCGCGCCTCGCGGGCCTGCGCGATGCCGCGCTCGGCGTCGCCGCTGCGGCTATACAGCGTGCTCAGCGACAGACGCGTCCGGGCCTGCAGCGCGCGCGACTCGACCTCCTGCGCCAGTGTCAGCGACTCGGTCAACGCCGCCTGCGCCGCGAGCCGTTCACCGCGCCGCTCCTGCGCCTGGCCCAGCATCTGCGAAGCCCGGCTCATTCCTACCCGATCGCGCTGCTCGCGATAGGCGTCAAGCGCGTCGCGCGCGCGATCCACGGTGTTCGCGGCGGCCCGCTCCGCGGCGATCCCTGCCAGCATGAACAACGCGTCCGCGACGCCGGCCCCGTCTGCCGTGGCGCGGAGCTCAACGAGGGCCTCCTGCAGCTTCGCCTCCGCCGCGTCCAGCGATCCCGCTGGTCCTCCGATGGCGGCGCGCAGACGGGCGCCTTCTTCGAGCGTTCGTCTGGCCTGCACGCGCGCCCGATCGCGATCAGTGGCGGAACGCATGACCGCCACGCGGATCGTGTAGGCGCCGGTGGCGGCCTGCGCGTTCGGCGCGGTTACCTCCACCTGATGTCGGCCCGTCGCCTCGGTGATGGCCACCACGCGTTCCGTGGTCATCGGGTCCGCGGCGAGGTCGACGCGCAGCGGCGCAGCCTTGTCCGGGGACGTCAGCGAGACGACGAGATCGATATCGCGGGGGGAGACAACGATCTCGACGACTTGATTGGTGGTCAGCGGCAGCGTGTAGCGGTGGGTCTCGGCTCCACGGAGCGTCCGCGTCGTCGAGGTGCCCGCGACGAGAGGACGCGATGGTATCCGGCTCACCGTGGGCGGCCGCCGGGAGGTTGGGGCCCGAGGCGGCCCTCCCTGTGCCGGTACTGCTCGGGTTGGCAGAGTCTGAGTGGGCGGCACGGCTGTTCCCGTTGCTCCGCCGTTCGCGACGGGGGTGACGGCCGCAACAGCAACGATCGCCGCGAACACGGCACTCACGACCGTTGTGACCACTGCGGTCGGCGGAATCGCCATCGTCGACCGGCTGTCTTTCCTGTACCGGCTGGATACGCCGCGGAAACACCACATCGTGATGGCATTCTAGCGAAAATTACGTTCGAATCGTCCGACGAGGCGCAGAGGACCTGTGGGGTGATCGGAAGCCGCGTTGCGTTGCAGTCGCCAGGGTGTCGCCGGTCTGTTGCCGTCGCACGGTATTGATGAGGGATGTCCGTTCGACGATTGACTGTCTCTCGCTGTTTCTGCGTCTTCTTGCTCTTTCTTGTTCTGACACCAGGTGCGCTCGTCGCCCAGAGCAACGCCACCGATAGCGCGCTCGAAGGCTTCGTGCACGACAGCACCGCCGGATCGATTTCCGCGGCCAAGGTGATTGCCCTCAGCCTCGCCACCGGACAGGTGACCGAGACCACCACGAGCGACGCCGGCTACTACCGATTTCCGCTGCTCCCGGTCGGCGACTACGAACTGCTCGTCTCCGCGCCGGGGTTTGCCAGTTACCGGCAGAGCGGCATCCGCTTGAGCGTCGGGCAGCAGGTCCGCGTCGACGTGACGCTTGGCATCGGCGGCGCGACGGAGGCGGTGACGGTGGCCGCCGACGCCTCGATGCTGCTCTCGGGGCAGGCGAGTAGCGGGGAGGTGCTGAACGCACGCGCCGTCCGCACCTTGCCGATGGTGTCCCGCAACGTCTACAACTTCCATCTCGTCGGCCCTGGGGTGAAGGGGATTCCCAGCACCGGCTTCGGCACCACGCAGTTCCTGGTGGGCGGCGCGAGCCGGATGCAGTGGTCGATGGACGGCCTCGACAACACACAGCGTCGCGGCAACCGGCAGATTCGCCTGGTCATCAGCACGCCGGAGAACGTCGAGGAGATGCAGGTCATGACCGGGGCGTACTCCGCCGAATTCGGTCGCGCTGCCGGAGGTGCCATCAATGTCGTCAGCCGCTCGGGCACGAATCAGTTGCGCGGATCGGCCCTGGCGCTGTATCGACCGAATGCGTGGTCGGCGCGGCCGCCGCTCGCGCCCGTCAAGCCGGACCAGGAGTGGTGGATGATCCAGGGCGGCCTCGGCGGGCCGCTGCGCCGCGATCGCGTCTTCTTCTTCGCGAACTATGAATACAATCCGCTGAAGGCGCCGCAACCGGTGACCATCGCACCGGACGTTGCGCAGGCACTCCAACTGCCCGCCTCGGACCTTGGCAACTCGCCCTTCGGCGAGACGTTCCATACCCCCAGCCTGAAGGTGACCTATCGGCTGAACGACGCCAACAATGGCTTCGTCCGCTACAACCGCTTCACGAACGATCAGCCCGGCGCCGGAGGCGGTCTGACGACGATCGGACGCAGTGTGACGTTTGAAGATCGGATGAACGGCATTGGCGGCCAGCTCGCCACGGTCCTTCGGCCGACGCTGCTCCACGAGGTCCGCGTCGGCTTCAACCGGCGCAGCGAACGGCGCGAGCCGTACGCCGCCTCCGCACCGGACGGCGCGCACATCAACATCACCGGCGTCGCCAATTTCGGTGTGAATCCGCTGGCTGGGAACCGCGCCGTTGAAGCCAGCATCGAACTCGTCGACAACCTGACCTGGACGCGCGGCGCGCACACGGTCAAGGGCGGCATCGACTATCAGTCGACGGGATACGACGCCGTGAGCGCGCTCAACCGCGTGTTCACCTTCGCCGGGCTCGCCGCCGTGCCAGGCGTGCGCGGCGCCGTGTCTCCGCTGGACCAGTATCTCCGCGCGATCGGGCGGGAGATCGATCCGGCCACCGGCCGTCCCTATACCTACACGCAGCTACAGCAGGACCTCGGGGATCCGGCGCTCGCCCTGCGGTTCCACTTCCTGAACCTCTTCGCGCAGGACGAGTGGCGGGCGCATCCGAACCTGACGCTCAGCGCGGGCGTGCGCTACGAGATGCTGGTGTTCCCGACGCTCGACGCCCAGGCGCCGTATCCGCTGTCGCGCGAGATCCGGACGGACCGCAACAATCTCGCGCCGCGCATCGGCGTCACATGGTTGCCCGGCGGCAGTCAGAAGATGACCATCCGCGGCGGCTACGGGATGTACTACGACTCGCCCAGCCTGAACCTCGCGCTCAACGCCGCGCAGCAGAACGGGCGCCGGATCCTCAGCTATCAGGTGCCGGGCACGGACCTGCGGTCGCCCGCGTTCCCGTCGCTGCTCGCGACCGGCGACCCGGCGTTTTCCGTGCCGCCGAGCATCAATGCGTTCCCCGAGGATTTCCAGATCATGTTTGCGCACCAGGCGAGCGTGCAGGTCGCGCGTGAGCTGACGCCTGACCTCGCGGTGACGGTGGGCTACAGCTACTGGGGCCATCGCGACGGCCCGTACGTGCGCGACGTGAACGTATCCGCGCCGGTCGGCCAGCTCGACGACGGGCGCCCCGTCTTTGCCGGCAGCGCGAATCGGCCCAACCCGCAGTTTCGCGCGATCAATCTCGTGGAGAGCCACGGGCGCGGCGAGTATCACGGCCTCGACGTCACCGTACGGCGTCGCTTCCGTCGCGGGCTGCAGGTCAGTGCAACCTACAGCGTCGCGCGGGCACGCAGCAATTCGGATCTCGAAGGCGGCGCCGTGATGGATCCCAGCAACATCGAGCGGGACTGGGGCGCGAGCAACGGCGACGTGCGCCACACCGCGGTCGCGCAGTGGACCTATGCGCCGGAGGTGCGCGGGCGCGGCCTCGGCTGGCTGCACGGTACGGAGTTCTCGGCCATGACCTTCTACAACAGCGGCTTTCCCATCAACGTCGTCGCCGGGCTGGATCTGAACAACGATCTCGTCCTCAACGATCGGCGCCCGTTCCGCGCGCGCAACGATGTGGTCGGTCCAGACTTTTTCCAAACCGATCTGCGGCTGGTGCGCCGCTTCCGCGTCGGCGGGCAACGCTCGATCGAGCTGATCGTCGAGTCCGAGAACGTCTTCAATCGCCTGAACGCCAACTGTTCGATTGCCGGCTGCACGGGCAGCACGGTGGTGAACCGCGACGGTGCGCCGGACTTCGGGCGCATCCTGGCCACGCGGCCTGGCCGGAACGTCCAGTTCGGCGCGCGTGCGTCGTTCTAGGGAGGCCGACGTCAATGCCCAGAGTTCTCAGTCTTGTCGTGATATGTGTCCTCGTCTCCGCCGAGAGCCTTGTGGCCTGGGCGAACGCGGACACCACACCGTCAATCGCGCCGCGGTCCGCGCGATCCCAGATGATGGGCCGGTCTTCCTGCGGGCGCACGAGGATTGGATCGTGCACCTGTCGGTTGTGCCGGATGCGTGGCGTCGGCCCTCCGAGCCCTTCCTGAAGATCCTGGAAGATCCCAACCACGGCTGGTTCCGCGAGCAATTTGCGTTCATGACGCAGGTGCCGCGTTCGCGGTATGAGTTCGTCCTGGCGCTCGATGCGGAACATCGGCGTCTCGTGGCGGCCGGCGATCTGAAGGCGTCCGCGCTGACCAACGTGCGATGGACGGGGACATTGCCGTACGCCGCGGTCGAAAACTACGAGCGCATGGTGACCGGGATGCGCCGCTATCGGGAGGTGCGCGCAAAGGGGGGCGACACGAAGCTGATCGAACTCGAGGTGGCGTCGTACCTCGGCCGGCTCGGGCATTATGTCGCCGACGGAGCGATGCCGCTGCACGACAGCGTCCACCACGATGGCTGGCAGGGCGACAACCCGAAGGGCTACACCACGGATCCGCGTGTGCACGGCCGATTCGAGTCGCAATTTGTCGACGCGATCGGGCTCACGTCGGACGCGGTGCAGAAAGAGGTGCCGGCGGCCGTGGTGCTCGAGGATCCGTTCGACGCGATCCTCGCGCATCTCGACGATGCCGCGACGAAGGTCGAGGAGGTGTATCAGCTCGACAAGGCGGGCGCCCTGGCCGACGCGACGAATGCGCCGGCGCAGCGGCTCGTTCTCCGCCAGATCACCCGTGCGGCCGCGATCCTGCGCGACCTCGCGTACACGGCGTGGGTCCGCAGCGGCGAGACACCGACCTCTTGCTGCGCAGGCCCTCCGTCGAGATCCGCTGCTGCGCGAGCAGCTCCAGCGCGAAGGGATTGACCGCCTCCTTGGGATGACTGCCGGCGCTGAACGCCCGAAAGCGGTCAACCCCGAGGGGCAGATGATTCATGGCCGCTTCCGCAAGGATCGAGCGCGCGGAATTGCCGGTGCAGAGAAACAGGACCGTGAACGGTGGCATCAACACGTCTCCCGGTATGCAGGACCCATATGTGCCACGCTCACGCGCGCACGTGCCCTGCCTTGTCCATCACGCGTCCGGGTTTCGTCGCACACACGAAGGCACTGATGAACGCGCCATCGATGTCGCTCGCGAGCGCGCCCGCGTCCATCCCTTCGCTGGTGAGAAATGCCCGCGCGTCCTCCAGACCGTAGACGCGCGTGGCTTCGATGTCAATCGCGTCGAAGCCGGACCACGTCGGCATGCGCCCGCGCGGCGACACCGAGTTGTCCGAGTGCGCGCGCCGATTCCAATCGTGTCGAACTCAGTGGATCGTCGAGGCCGGCGAGCAGATCGGGAATCTCATTCGTGAGACGATAGGCGCCGATCCCGACGCGGGCCATCTGCCGCGCATACCCGTGGGCGTCTTGGAGCGCACGGATTAACGGTGCGCGAACCCTGTTGACATCCTCGACATCGAAGGGACGACGGACCAAGTCCGCCTGCGGGGCGCGGATCGGACGGGGCGCTTGTCGTCGACGCCGTGGGTGCTCCTCGAGCGGGTGGAGGACGACTCCGCGATGGCCTCGTGGTGAGTATCACCGCTCGCGATTGAAATTTCTCTCCATTCGATTGCCGGGCGATTCCGTCCAAGTCGATGTCCAGGTCGTCAAGCTCCAACGCCAAACGGTGTATCAGTACACCGTGCGGGACGACCGCGCTGGCTGCGCGTCTTGCGACTCTATCCGCAGACTGAATCCGGCCGGATGTGGTGCGCGACGTGCCGGCGGCGGCGTTGACGGCCTTCGCACGTTCCGAGGAGCGCATCAACGTGCTCCAACACGGTTTCGAGCTACACCTACAGCGACATGAAGGCGTCGTCTTCACCAATCCTCGTCATCGACTCCAGCTTGGGATCGGGAGAGACGGCTCTTTCATGCGAACCACCTGACCGGAGATCCTCTTCCGCACAAATCGATCTCGTCTCTTGCGTTCGGCTGCTTCGCACACGGACGCTCGATGCGCATCAAACAGCATTCACCTTCGAGATGGCAACGGACGATGTCCGTCGGAACGTGCTTGTCTGCCAGGAACACGACCGGTACGGGTCGTCATCCCACGGGGCACCCTGCGCAAAGGACCGCAGCGGCGTCAGCGCATCGTAGGTGACGGAGCCAGGCCGCGCCCCTGATGATCACGATCGCATCGACCCAGAGCTCGCGACGGAGCAGCGCCCGGCGCGGATTCAGGCAGGTCCAGCAAGAACAGGCCGCAGCGTTTAACGAACTGGCCCCCGATGGTGCAAACGACTGGTCTACTATCGCGTGAAAGTGACACGAACCCCCCGGCACCATGGCCGGGTCAGCCGGTCAGTGGTGCGGCGGCGCGGCGGGGCGGCGGGAGCGGGCCAGAGCCAGCCCACCGAGGACCATGCCGCTCAGCCCCACCACCATAGCCACGATGGCCCCGGCGAGGCCGTTGCCGGTGCCGAAGCCACCGGCGGTATTGGCCGAGTGCAGCCCACCGACCACCACGCTGATCAGCCCCGCCACCGCGGCCGCGATGGCCCTGCGTCGCCCGTTGTCGATGCCGATACGACTGGCGGCGCGGGCCAGAGCCTGCCCACCGAGGACCACGCCGATCAGCCCGACCACTGCGGCAATGGTGGGCACGAGTCGCCCGGAGCCGATGCCGGTACCATTGGCGGCGCTCGCTGGAGTCGCCCCGAGGAGGCACACGCCGACCATCACTAATATCCCGGTATTCGCCCGCAGGCGCCCTGACACTGACATGCAAGCTCCTTCTGGCGAGAGAGTGGTTCCTGGAAACCTCTGTGCCTCAAACGCCTGGAATAGCTCGATCGGATTTCCGGACGGGTCATCGAGCAAGATCTGTAAGCCGCCGTTACCTTTCACGATGTCATTGCGGAAGTGAAGGCCGGCTGCGCGCAGGCGTGCAACCTCGCGAGTCAGATCGCCGACGGAAATCTGAATGCGGTTCCATCCACCGGGCTCCGGCCTGCGTCCATCGGGCATGGCGCGAGCACTACCTCCTTGGCCCGTCATGCCGCTCAGCGCGAGCCGTAGCGGGCCTCGCGCGACGACGGCAAAGCCGGGCCTGGCATCCAACGCGATCGCAAGGCCGAGATACTTCTGGTAAAAGTTCACACTTTCCGGTACGTCCTTCACGATGTAGCGAACGGTCACTGTGGCTTCGGCCTGCGCGCCCGGGAGCTGCGCGGACCCTGCGGGTGACATTGATCCAGCCATCACGATGACTCCCAAGAGCAGATGTCGCCAGAGACTGAGCCTACGCGGGACGAAGGCGTCGGCGGTGTTGTTCACAAGCCAACTTCTCGTTCAGGACGGGCAATCCGCCCTGCCGCACCTATTCTCGCCAGCGCCAGATCCCTCGTCTTGGAAAAAAATGAACCGTCAAGGAATCGCGATGTGATTGCACAGCAGGTTGCGCTGGTCCTGGATATCGCGCTGATACTCCGTGGGGGTCAGTCCGGTGAGCGTTCGGAACTCATTCGCGAGATGCGACTGATCGAAGAACCCGCACTCCAGCGCGAACTGAGCCCAATCGATGTGCCCCGTCTGTTGGGCCAGTGCGTGAACGTGCTGAAAACGGAGAATACGGCAAAAGAGTTTCGGCGCAAGACCGACCTCGGCCGTGAAGATCGTGAGAAACCGTCGATAGCTGAGACCGGTGCGCCGCGCGACGTCACGGACCGAGGCACCCGACCCGGTTGGCCTGAAACACTCAAGTGCGAACGGGATGACCGAATGCAGCCCCGGCCTTGACCGGAGCCGCCGGACGAGCACCTCCTCCAGGTACAGAAAACGCCGACGATGCGTCGCAGCGGCGCACAGGCGCTCCCTCAGCTCGCGTGCTGCCGCGTCGCCCCACAGCGCGGCGAGATCGACATGCGCATTCGCGAATTCAGCGGACGGGACGCCCAACACGACGAAAGCGCCGCCAGGCCTGAAGTGCACACCGATCATCGCCGCGTGCTGCATTGCATCGATGATGAATGCCCCGGAATACGTACCAGACACGACCGCACCCGAAAACGATCGAGCGCGTGCGCACTGTACCGTGCGGTCAATCTGAACGCGGTCGTCGTGTAGATTGATGACGCACTCGACCGTCCCGCTCGGTAGGATTCGCTCTTTGCGTGGCGACTCCGCGCCAGAGACCAGCCAGAAGCGCTCGACGAACTCGTTCAGAGGCGCGCGCGGAGTGTAGGACAGGTATAGCATGGGCACTGGTCTGACGACCGATGGTTCCGGCGTAGCCTCGCGGTCATGAAGAGATGTGTCACGGCTGCATGCCTCGAACCGGAGTGCACCGGTCACGGCGACGATCGCCCCGGCGACAACCGCAACTACGCGTCGGACACATCGACAGGCGATTCGTCTGCTTGCTCGGCCTCAGCGGCGTGGGGTTAGCCGGCGGGGAAGAGGAACTTCTGTAGCCCTTCCGACAGAAACACGGCGCCGACCATGAGGCGAATCAACACGACCCGCGCGCGGACCGTTGGTCTCGAAGAGGCGTGTGAACATCAAATAGCCTTCGTCGTGGTTCGTGAAGACGGGTCACTTCGGCGTGAACTGCGACAGGAGGAAACAGGAAGTTCTCTTCGAGTCGCTCGTGATAGTCCTCGATGAACATTCGGATGATCGCCGCCGCGTCGCGCAGCGCGTCCGGTGACTGCCGCGCATCAAGGCGACGTGCCGCCTCGTCATAGATCAGCAGCACGCGATTTTAGGACGCCGTGTTCCCGCATCAGTCTAGCACCCACCAGCGTTCCACGAAATTGACCTCGGCCGTCAGCGGCCGCTCCACGCTCGCCAGCCACGCGGCGATCGCGTCCGTCACCAGATAACGCACCGAGCCTGCGTCCATGACGTCGCGTAAGTTCCGCACATACGTCTGGCTCCCAAGATCACGCGGCCGGGCGAAGATCTGCCGCACCTGGGTGCGGCGAAAGAGCCTCTGCTGTTCGCTCGTGAGCAGCGCGAGCACACTGTCGCCACGGCGGACGAAGTCCGCGGAGAACATATGGTCGAAGAACGACTCGTAAGCGAACTGCATTCGCTGCCCAGATTTTGTGATGAGCCCCTGCGGGTTCAGGATGTCCGACGCGCCCGGAAAATCCAGCTAGGACTGTAGCGGGTGCGGCGAGCGCCTGGTGTGCGCTCATCCACGCCGCAAGAGCCGCGAGCGCCGTGTGGGGCGACCAGGAGACTTCGGCGCTGCGCAGTTCGCGCGTCAGGCGCGACAGGGGCTTCCGCTTCGTCGAGTGTGGCGAAGTGGTGGTGCTGCCAGAACTCTTCGTCATCGATGCGCGTGCGGCGGACACAACGGCCGTCCTGCGTGGCGGTGCGTCGGCCGCGCCGATGCGCCGCGATCATCTCGATGCCGAACCCGGTCATCAGGCGTCCATGGGCATAGTCGTACGAGGAGCGGACGAGGACTGGGGCCGACCCAGACGAGCGCTGACATCATCGCTACGGTCCCTGCGCTTCAGCCCCGCCGCCGCGTCGCGCCGTCGGGACCGACGCGACGCACGATTGACGCGATCGGCACCGCACGCGCACGGCGCCGATCGTTACACGCTCGCGCCGAGGCTCGGCATCAGGGCCGGCGGTCCGACGTCTCTGTGTGTTTGTGCTTCATGGCATCGTGAGAGGCTGGTTCCTGCCCCCCCTGGCCGTTGGGCAGCGCGATGCGCACGTTCTGCATCATGCCCGTATCCTCGTGCGTGAGGATGTGGCAGTGGAGCACGAAGTCACCGATGTAGCGCCGGTACTGCGTACGCACGACCAGCGTCGCGTTCTGCTGTACGAATAACGTGTCCTTCCAGGTGCCCTTGAGCCCGAAGTACTCGGACTCCGGATCTTGCGTCAGGTCCGCGCCACCGTCCGTCTGCACGATGGACAGCACTTCGAATGGATTGACGTGGATGTGGAAGGGGTGTCCGCTGGCTTTCGATCGCAGATGCCAGTCCTCGGTCGCGCCGAGCGTGAGTTGCCGGTCGATCCGCTCGGGATCGTACGCGCGGATCGTGGTGTCGCTCTCGCCGACACCCGTCGGCCCGAATCCGAACCACAGGTGCTGGGTCTTCGACGGTGTGCTGTTGGCGATGCTCGTGTGGGCCGCGAAGGCGCCCAGGCGGAACGTCTCGATATCAGCCATCACACGCTCGCGTACGCCGGCCGGCATGTACCGGTTGGCCGCGGCTCGAATCTGTCCCTTCAGTTCCCGATCGATGTCCGTCACCGGCGTGTGGCCGACCGGGTCGACGGTGACGAGGGTGAGCAACTGCCGGCCCGCGCCTTCGCCGTTGACCGACGCGGCGGCCGGCGCGGCCTCGTCGATGACACAGTAGTCGCCAGGCGTCGGGAAGATGACAAGCACGTCGCTTCGGTAGCCGGGCTGCAGCCAGTTGACGCGCTTCACGGCGATCTGCTCGCGCGTGAGGCCATCGGTCGCAATCTCGTACTGCGGCAGTGGCGACTGGGCGGACGACGTCATGTCGCAGTTGGCGTCGATCCACGCCTCCTGGTCGCCCGCGCGCAGGCCCTCGAAGCTGCGCGATCCGGGGAGTCGCTTGCGAAAACTGACCTTGAGCGTGTCGCTGACGCCGGCGTGAATGAACCGCCACCGTTCGAGCCGGCCTTGCTTCGCCTTCTGCGCCAGCGGTTCTACGGTGCGGCCGTTGATCATGGTATAGCGGCCGGACGCCTTCCACTTGCCGAAGACATCATATTTCTCCACCGTACCGACATCTCCCGATTCGCACAGCCACGTCCCGTCGGCCTCATTGGTTTTGATCGCGTCATTCGTGGTGCGGCACGCGTAGGGAATCTGCTGGAAGACCAGCAGGCGGTCCGGGCCCGGATCGCCCATCGCATCGCGCAGCAGCGTGTCGATGTCGCCGGTCGTCGTCGGGGTCGGTCGGCGTCTGCCGCGCACAATCAACGCGCCCGCCATCCCGCTGCCCACCTGCAACGCGGTGGATCCGTGGCGGTGCGGGTGATACCAGAACGTGCCCGCGGGATGGTCGGCCGGAATGTTGTACTCGTACTGGAACTCGACCTGCGGGCGGATGGAGATGAGCACGTTGTCACTGTTGCCCGACGGGCTGACCGCGAGCCCGTGCCCGTGCAGGTTCGTCGTGTTGAAACAGTGCGGTTCGTTGACGTCCTCTTTGTCGCAGTCGGGCTCAGGGGGCAGCTCGTTCTTCAGCGTGATGCGGACGGTGTCTCCCGGGAAGACTTCGATGGTCGGCGCGATGAAGGGACTGTCGCCGCCACTCGCAGCGCCTTCGCTCGTGTAGGAACGCAGCTTCACCTTGTCGAGCTGCTTCGTCCCGGGATTTCGGAGCGTCGTTTCGGTGTATCCAATTCGAAGCGTCAATCGGGCTTCGCCAGACGGCGGCGCGGCCTCACCCGCGGCGGCCACCATGGGCGGCGGCGCCACGCGCTCGACGCGCGCTGTCGGTGGATTCTGGATCGCGCCCGGAGCATCCTGCGCGCGCGTGTCGGCAGCCATGACCACGGTGCCGATGACGACCGCCAAGCTGATGCGGCAGTACACGGTAGACCCCTGTAAGCTCACCATTGCATTCTCCTTGAGGATGGGCCCTGACGTGAGCGCACGATGAGGGGGAACGCCAAGCAGGCGTGACTCGTGGCCGCTTTCGTCACACGATGTGCGTCGTCTCGACACACGTACAATGCCGCAGCACTCGCGCTGTGCCGCGGACGGCGCGATCTTCGGACCGCAGGTGTCTATCACGCATGGCTCGTGCCAAGACCGGCGGCGGGACGGGAAGGTCGGCCGAACACGGCCGTGGCCCGCGGCTGGGGGACGTCGCGACGGCGTCGCGATGTCCGTGACCGTCTGGACGATCGTGGGCTGGTCCAGCAAGCGCGCCAGCGTGACCGCGGCCTGGCTCACGGTCCGGGCGATCGCGGCCCGCTCTTGCGCGCGGGCCCTCCAGGTTCGCGGCGTAAAGGAGTGTCTCGGTTGATTACGGGCACGGTGATCTTGGGCAGGCGCAGCCCCTCTTGCACCGCGAATTCTGAGCCAAGCAGGCTAGGTTGCAGAGCGTGTCTCCACCGCAAAGCGCAAGGCAGGCGCTGAGGATACGAGAGCAACGGGCGTTGCAGCACTCCTCATCGCAGGTCTGAGCTGACACCGTTGTAGTGGGCGGCAGCGTCCAGATAGTTGCTGCGAGCACAAGCGTGGTGGCGAGGTCTGCCACAGATACGTTGTCGAGTTGACACAAAGACCTCCTATGTGGCCGACGTTTCGAACATCGCTTCGGCGCGATCGTAGCGGCCGCGAATGCGCTGGAGACTCCGGCTGCGCAACTGTTCGCGTGCGTGAGATCCCGCTGGTGAGCATCGCGAGAAAGTTCTCGGCGTGGCGTTCCCAGCGGGTCACGAGCCGACGGCAGTTGGAGAGCCAGGCGAAGAAGCGTTCGCTCGTCCAGCGTCGACGCACGCGGCGCAGACATCGGCCATCTTGCGTGCGATGGCGACGCCGGCGGCGATGCGCCGCGACATCTCGATGCCGTAGGTGGTCATCAAGGTCCGATCGAGCGCGTCGCGATCGTAGCCGCGATCCCCAATCAATCGCGTCGGGGAGGTCCACAAGGAAGCGGGCCTCAAGGGTGGCGGGGACACGAGGTGCGGCTCATCTCGTGAAGCGCTGGCCACGTGCACGGCGACAGGAAGACCAAGCTGTTTCGCCGGATGCGGTGGCTCCTGCCGCTCCTGCGCCCGACGGGCCTCACCCCGCGGATGACCGCCGAACAGATGGCCAATTGCAACATCGAACTCGGCCAGCTCGCGCGCGCGCGAGTTGGGCCCCGTGCTGGACAACATCATCGTCCCGACGCGGTATGTCGTTGCCTCGGGGGCGTCGTTTGGCAGCAAGGGGGATGAGCAAGAACAGATACGCGCCAGCCTCGGTTCGGTGACCGCCCGCAACCCTCACATCCACATCAGCGCGAAGGTGGCCAGCAACCACGATGCGATCCTGCGGAAGGACTTCCGCGCCGTCGCCGACGCCGTACGCGAGACCGCGGCCCGCCCACGATCAGGAGCGCCGCTGAGCCGATCGACGGACGCACGGTCAGTCTGGCGGCATTCGCCGGCATCACGGTGAAGATCGTGCGACGCTCCTGCATCGTGCTCGTGTACGAACAGTCCGCCACAGCACGACCACGAGAGCGGCCCGCAGGATGGGCTCTCATCGAACAGCGATGCGGCTCGCGTGGTTCGCTCGGGCCCGCCGCACGATGATGACCCGGAGGGCGGGGACAATTGTCGGAGTCGCGTGGCTGTCGCTCGGCGTGCAGACGCCGCGATGATCGCGGCGCGCTGGCGCCCCTGCCGAAAGGCGGGCCGTCCTTCAACGACCTTTCTCGCCCTGTCGTCGCGTGGATCCGTCACCGCCCGTCCTTGTCGTGCCGCAAGCACAGCGGAGTGGCCAAGAGTCAGGATCATGTGCGCCGCGTCGAGGAGCGCCGCGAGATCCGAGCAGCGGCGCCGGGCCTCCGGTCGAAGGCGAGCTATACGGTGCGCAACTGGTCATGGGGGCCTGCTCCTCGGGCTCGTGGCAGGCATCTGGCTCCGCCGGCTGGTCGCCACATTCGTGTTCGGCGTCACCGCCGGCAATCCCGCGACGTACGCGGTGGCGTCCATCGCGTTCCTGACGATCGCGCTGGCCGCGATCGCCATCCCTGCCCTCCGCGCGGCGCGTGTGGAACCCACCACGGCACTGCGCGATGAATGACGACGGTATCAATGCTGGCCGGATTGCCCGCCCGACCGGCGGTGGACCGGGGCGGCGTGCTTCACAGACATGGAGAAAATGCCGGCGCGATGTGTGACATCGCGCCGGGGTGGACTGGGTGTGCGAACGGAGGGCTCAGTCAGAACAGGCGCGTCGCGACCGCCGCCCCACCAGCGGTCCACTGCTGACCGTCGCCAGGCACGGAGGCGGAGTACATCGCGTGTTCGACGACGATGGGTACGCCGTTGCTCTGGACGCGGACGGCTACGGTCCTCCCGACAAAATTGCCGAACTGGTCACGGAAGGCGTTGGGGAACTCCGCCGGCAGATCGAGCGTTGTGCGGCTCTGGGCTGGCAGGTTGATGGTCTTCTGCGCGACGGTGCAGGCGCCAGGGCCGCCGAAGCAGTTGTTGTCGCCGAACAGCAGCGTCACCGTCGCCGTGCCGGCGCTCAGACCGGTGTTGGCCACGAGGACGTAGGAGTTGGAGCCGTACTTGAGGCCGACTTCAGCGCCGGCGACGGCCCACGCGGTTCCGGTTTGTGACACGCCGGCGGAGGTGTGGCCTTCGTACCAGCCCGCGCCCCACAGCATCGTGCGTTCCGCCACGATACCGACGCCGTTCAGACTCACCAGCCTCACGGAGAGCGGCACGGATGCCAGCCCGGGCTGGGCGTTGACATCAATCGTGACGCGGCTGTTCCCCGGCACCGCGTAGTTCAACACGACCGGCGCGCCGCCCTGCACGTAGTACGTAGCCTGCACGTTCGCGGTGCTGCTGTTCGGATTCGCGAGCAGCAGATACATGCTGAAGAAGCCCGTGCTGCCCTCGGCGAAATACAAGGACGTCGACGGCTGCTTGACGCCGACCGCCGTCATGCCAGCCCGGAACAGCGGACCCGATCCCGTGAAGTACATCGCCCGTTCCACGACGATGTTGTTCGTCGCCGAGATCGACGCGGAGACGTCGGTGGCGCCGAGGCCGGGCACCCCGTTGACGTCGATCGTCAGTCGGCTGTTCGCGCTGATTGGGTAGGTAATGGTCAAAGGCGGCGCGGGCGCCGGACGTAGATACGTGACCGTGGCGTTCACCCCGAACCCGTTGGGGTTCTGCAACAAGTAGTACGTGTTGAACGAACCGCCGGTCGTGCCTTCCGCGAGATACCACTGTGTGCCGGGCGAGTCCACGCCCGATTCGAGAGTCAGGCCGTAGCCGGTCGCGTCCCACCGCATGATCCGTTCGACGGCGAGCTTCTGATCGGACTCGACGACCGTGCCGAACTCCGTGGCCGCGAACCCGCCAATATCTTCCGGATACACCATCGTCCGCGAAAACGGCGGCAGCAGCGTGTACTGGCTGCCGACGAAGCCGTCCGTCCGACGGAACTGCACGCGCGCGTGCGAATAGACGCCGTTGGGATTCGCGATCGCGATGGCCGTGTTGAACATCCCGCTCTGGGCGCCTTCCGCCAGATACTGACGATGGTTGACGGTGAACGCCGGCGGCGTCCATCCGAGGATGCGTTCGGCCATCTGATAGTGGGCGATCTTCAATTCGGGATACAGGCGTGCCCCGCCGATCGACTTGAAGCCCATGTCCTGACGGCCGTACACGAACATCGTGATGGCCGTCACCCGCGAGTCGTTATACCCGGCCAGATAGACCGCCTTCTGCAGGCTGCGCAGATGTCGGATGTCGACATTGGACAGATTGCGGTCGAAGCTCATACCCACGAGGACGATGCTCTTGCCCGCGGGCGTGGCCGCCTTCGCGGCGTTGAGCAGATTGATCTGATCCGTCGCGGTCTGGGTCACATTGACATAGGCTTCGATGCCGACGAAGTTCAGCAGACTGGCGGTCTTGGCGGCGTGCTCGCCGGCGCAGCCCGCGCCATTCGAGGCCGCGCACGCGCTCTGCATGATGCCGTACGGTTTCGCCGGCAGACTCGCCGCGAGGATGGCATTGTGCGTCAGGGTGACTTCGTTGTCGACCTGCGCGGCCGTCAGCCCGTTGGGCTCGTGCAGGACTTCGACGTATTTGACCCGGCTCCAGTAGTTGGCCAGCCTGGCGATCAGCTCGGCACGCGTCGGGTATCGTGCATCAGGAGGCGGCTGCGGAGCCGGTGGTGGCGGAGGCGGCGGACACGTGCCCTGTGGGCCCACCATGGCATAGATGTCCTTGCCGCTATTGAAGGCGTTGGCGACACGATTCTGATAGTCATTCAGAAAGGTGACGATCGAGATGTCGCACGGATTCGGACCGATAGGAATGAAGAGATTGGTGTAGGGAAAGACCTCGTTGTAATACGGCCCGCCATGAATCGTGGTATCGATGTGATAGTAGCCGAAATGAACCAGATTGGGATTGGTCTTGATCGGCAGATCGTTCGCGCGCGCCAAGGACGTTGACGCGAAGATTCCAAAGATAGACGCAGACGCCAGGTACAGAAGCCGTCGTCTCATGGGACACTCCTTGTTCCAAGAGCCAGATAGACAACCCGAACCATCTCAATCCATCGCGCGTGTAGAACGCACGAGCGACATCCTTTCCTCCAGACCGATCGCAACGCTGGCCAGGTTCTGGATGCGCCTGACCACGCCCCTACAAGAGCCCAGCTACCGGGCCGACATTGTTACGGGATCCGCGTGGCGAACGTGTTGACGCCCGCCGCCCAGCCGAACCACCCGCGCTCCAGTACGTCGACCGCTCAACCACCAGCTGCGCGCTGGCTGGACTGCGCACCGTCACGGCACAACGGCGATTGACGACGACGGGCAGTGTGGCGCCGACGTCGATGCTGATCCGTCCGCTCAGCCACAGCCCCTGCACCAGCCATTTACGAGCGTGACAGACGTTCATGCCCCACCTCCGTGACTGAGAGACGCCGAACGACGTCAACCGGGAGAACAGCACCGGGGCTGTCGATCGGCCAGGCTGCGCCCGTCGAGGGCACACCTCTCCTGACGCGGCGTCGCCGCGGGCGACCGCTCTTGGCGGTCACTGAAACTGTGTCATGACCCGTGCAGACCGAATTGAACCAGGCCCCGCGGAGTGCGGGGCTGACAGGCGTACGTCAAGAGTTGATGACGCACGATGACCGTGCGCCGTACGCGCTGTCGACCGTACGACAGGTGCTTCCGCTTTCTCTGACACCACCGACACGTCTCATGTTCGATGTGTTGATCGTATGACGACCGAGCCAATTTTGGACTCGAGGCCAAGCCAGGAATTGGCCGTCAATAACTCGTTTGAATAGGGCAGGAATCGCAGCGGTGTCAATCTAACGTGGAGGGCGTACGCTTGCAAGAAAAATATATCCGACGCACGGTTCGCGCACGCCATCAATGAAGAGCGCGCGACGCGCGATTCCGACGTCACCGGGATCACGACGCGGTGTGTGGCGGCGCTGCTAGACCGGAGCGTCCAAAGCCGCGCGCACGATGTGGCGGACTCTCTGGTCTCTCAGCCACAAGCCACCCCACAAGAGCGCCGCGATGTAGATGGGGAACAGGGTATGCGTGAAGACGGGGCTCTCCGCTCGGACGTGTGTCGCGATGGCGCCGCCCAGATAGCCGGTCCAGAGCACCGCGCCCAGGAGTGCCGTGCGCGGCACAAGATAGAGGACGAGGCATGCGGCTTCGATGAGTCCGACGATGAACACGGCCTGCGCGGTGAAGCCGAGTTGCTGTGTGGCCTCGAGAGCCACGGGTAGTTGGAGGACCTTGAGCGCGGTGTCGAACGTCAGAAACAGGATGGCGAACGCGGTCAACGTTCGCCCAATCCACACGGCCTTGACGGACGCGTGCTGTGGAGCAAGCGGAGTGGGTGTGTGTGAAAATGCGGCGGTCTGCATGCCGAACTCCTACGGGTCTAGCTGTGAATGCTATAGACGTTGTTCATTCGGGAGTCTCTGGAAACAATGGGGGTTACCACACCAACCCAAGGTTTCTGGAGGGCCTCCCGAATGAACGTTCATCGTAACGCGAAGAC
>Ga0187894_10000303_pt1 | contig 66923 bp, 55 predicted proteins | sample GBC1701081metaG_FD_136650 | JGI IMG/M metagenome (GOLD analysis project Ga0187894, IMG submission 136650) | White microbial mat communities from a lava cave in the Kipuka Kanohina Cave System on the Island of Hawaii, USA - GBC170108-1 metaG ... | reverse complement strand
TCCTCCCGTCGCAGCCGGCGCTCCAACCCCACCTCCGCCCTGGAGGCAGGCACCGGAGCACCTCAACGAGAGGTGCGCAAAAGTCGGTGTCCTCTTACGCGCGAGTTATCACGTCCTTCGACAAGCGCAGCCTCCTTCCAGTGCGCGGCGGCGCGAAGGTCGTGCGCTTGCTCGAGCAACTCCCGGACGGCCGCCGTGCTGTCGGCGAAGCTCTCGGGTGTCTGGTCGTCGAGGAGCCGGGCGGCAACCGCGCTCTTGATGCCGTGGGGGACGCAAAACAGATCGAGCACCGTGTCAGCGGACGCCAGCGCCTTCGCGGTCGCTTCCATCGACTTCTCCGCGCGCCCGAGATGCCGCTCCAGGGCCTTCAACTTTTTCCACGCCTCACCGACCGGCACGTCATCGGGGCACGCCCAATGACTCACCATCCACACCGGCAGGTCAGGGATGTGCTCGCGGGCCCAAAGCACGTCGCGAGTCGCCCTCAGCAGGGCGCCCGACATCCCCGGAGTGAACTTGAAGCCGTGTCGCCGCTCAATGCACGCGCAAGCGATGGGCCAGACCGCAGGTTCGGGAACTTTCACATCCCGCGCGATCCTGCGCGCCGACCACCCCTCGCCCGCCACTGCCTCCGCCACCGACCGCACCTCGCTCTCGTCGAGTCCAGTCGCGACCGATGCCGCTTCGATCAGCGCGTCGACTTCCCCGTCCTCGACGGGCGGCACGTCAATCTCGCGACCGCGGCGTGCCTCGTCGGATAGATGCCAGTCCTGAGTCAGCAAGCGCGCAAGGTCACACTGCTCTTTTCGCATGCGCCTCTCCCGCGAGTTCGAGCACGTGCTTCGCGTACTCCTCCAGCGCCGCGCGCTTCTGCTCGCGGTAGTCGTGCTTGTTGTAGGTGGCGACGATGCCGGGCTTGGCGTGCCCGATGACGGCCTCGGCGATCTCGCCCGAAATCCCGAGCTTCGCCAGACGCGTGCGGCAGGTGACGCGGAGGTCGTGAGGCGACCAGTGGCCGACCGTCTCGCCCTCGCCGGCGGCGCGCAGCGCGGCCTCGCGCCAGTCGTCGAGCCAGGTCCATCCGCGGATGGGTGCCGTTCCGCCGCGCGCCGTGAACACGAACTGAGCGATGCTGTCGTAGTTGCGGAGCCGGAGAATTTGCACCTCCGCCCACGCCGGCGGCGCGAGATAGATCGTGTGATCGCGACCGGTCTTGTATCGCGCGGCCGGAATCTCAAGCCAGCGATCCTTCGTGATCTCAGGCCAGCGCGTCTCGGCGATCTCGCTGCGCCGTCCGCCGGTCAGCTGGATGACGCGCGCGAGCTGGCGGAACGGCTCGTCGAGCGACGCGGCACCGTTGTAGACGGCGGCGATCTCAGCGTCGGTCAGCTCGCGATGCGCCGGCGGCTTCCCCTTGCGATCGAGCGCGCCGATCTTGAGCCGAGTGCTCGGAACGTTGTCGAGGTAGCCGCGCACGAGCGCCCAGTTGAAGACGCGCGAGATCACCTTTCGCGCTTCTCCGGCGGCGCCGGGGCGCTTCTCCTTCACGAGCCGGTCGAGCACGTCGTAAATGTGCTGGCGCCGGATTTCGTGGATTGGGGTGTCGCCCAGAACCGGGAGCCAATGGATCTCCAGCGTGCGCTTCAGGGCGGCCCACGTCTTGATGCTTGGGCGCGCCTCTAGCTCGATGAACTGGTCGGCGAGCCACTGAAGCGTCTGCGTCGGCGGGCGGCGCGCGAGTTCCGCGGTGGCGGCGGCCTCGGCGTCCTTCTCCTCCTGTACCGGATCGCGGCCCCGCGCAACGTCGGCCGCGAGCTGCTTCGCGCGGGCGCGCGCTTCGGCGAGCGCGTCCTTTTGCGCGGTCGGCTCCTCGGGCCAGCGGTTCAACGTCTTGCGTCGGTGCTTCGTGTCCTTCCGGTAGACGAAGCTGAACGTCTTCACGCCGCGATCGGTCACGCGGAGCACGAGACCGTGCACTCCGCCGTCTTGCAGCTCGACCCGTTCGCCCGGCGGCGCGGCGGCGAGCTTGTCGATTCCGGCGACGGTGAGATTTGTCCGGTGTTTTCGAGCGGGCATCGAGTTCGAACCTTCCGAGTTGCCGGGGGTCGTTCCGGGGGTCCTTAGAAACTCGATTCCGCCCCGGCTTCTGGCGGCGCCCTACGGCCGGTAACGGCCCGTCCACCGACGAGCTTTACCTTCGAGTTCCACCACTTAGCTGGACTTCTCCGGTTCTCGGCGGCTCCTCGCGGCTCTCGTCCGTGCGTCGGTCGCTGGTTCGACTCCAGTCGCCCCGACCACCTCTTTCCGCGGTGCGCGCGGCTTCCAGCCGCGCCCCGGTTGTTAGGGGGCCCGCGCATGCTCGCATTCGCAGCGAGCCGGGCGCGCGAGGCGGGCGCCTGCGCTGCGCAGGCGTGCGGCAACTCGCCGCGAACACGCGCGCCGCGCTGCGAGTTCGCGTGCGCGCGGCGATCGGCAAGCGCCGTGCGTTGGGCGCGCACGCGCAAGTGCGCGAGATCACAGCGTTTTCGTTGACTTCGCCGGAGCGCGATGGCACGATGGCTCGGCCTGGTTGCTGCGCGCCGCGGCGCGAGCGGAGATCCGCATGACGACTTCGGAGCTGGCCTGGGAGCTGGCGGATCTCTTCGGCGAGCTCGACACCCCTCGCATCAACGAGATGCTCGCGAAGAACGTGCCGCTGGAAGCGCTGGAGTTCTTCGGCTCGTACGCGGAATCGTTCGCGAAGAGCCAGCGCCTCGAAGGGCGGTCCGCGCAGCGCCTGCCGAACCTGATGCTGATCGGGTACCTGCTGCGCGTGCTCGAAGAGCGCCTGCTCGAAGAGGGCGACGAGACCGCCGAGTAGCGCTGGCGCCCACGCCGCCCGCGCGTCCCGCGCCGCATTTCATCGCGCCGATCGCGATGCGAGGCGGCGCGCGCGCTGCGATGCTGCGGCGCGCATGACGGGCACCCTCGGCGACGAAGCGACCCTGGAGCGGATCAGCCGCGCTCGCACCAGCGATGCGACCGCGCGCTGTCTGGCCGCGCTGCCGTTTCGCACGTTCGACGCGCTGATCGGCGCACGCGGCGTCGCGGCCGACCGCACCTTTCTCGTGTTTTGCGACGGCGACGCGCGCAGCACGCTCTCGTACGGCGAGCTGATCGCGCGCGTCGCGGAGCGGGAGCGTTTGTTGCGCGCGCTCGGCGTCGCGCGCGGCAAGCGCGTCGCGACGCTGTTCTTCAACGATCCCGAGGTGCCGATCACGCTGTTCGCGGCGTGGTCGATCGGCGCGAGCGTCGTGCCGGTGAATCTGGGCGAGGACGACGAGCGCGTCGCGTTCGTGCTGCGCAACTCCGAGGCGTGCGCCGCGCTGTTCCTGCCGGAGGCGCGCGCGCGCGCCGAGAAGCTGCGCGACGGCGCGGCGTTCGTGCGCTGGCACGAAGTCGGCGCGCCCGAGCCGGCCGCGACGGACGCGGGCGACTCCGCGAGCGCGCCGCCCGAGCCGCCGCAGCCCGAGGACGAGGCGCTGATCGTCTACACGTCGGGTACGACCGGCGCGCCGAAGGGCGTCGTGCTGACGCAGCAGAACCTGCTCGTCGACGCCCATGCGCTCGCGCTCTGGCACGGCCTCGGCGAGCGCTCGCGGCTGATGTGCGTGCTCCCGACGCATCACGTGAACGGCATCGTCGTCACGCTGATCGCGCCGCTGCTGGTCGGCGCGAGCGTCGTGCTGGCGCGCAAATTCCAGGCCAGCACGTTCTGGGAGATCGCCGAACGCGAGGCCGTCGAGATCGTGTCGGTGGTGCCGACTCTGCTCGCATTCCTGCTCGAGGACGCGCGCGGGCACGACGGACGCGAGCTCGCGCGCTTCCGCCACTTCATCTGCGGCGCCGGTCCGCTCACCGTCGAGCTCGCCGCGCGCTTCGAGGACCGCTTCGGCTTCCGCATCGTCCACGGCTACGGGCTCAGCGAGACGACTTGTTATTCGAGCATGCTGCCGGTCGCGCTCGACGCGAGCGAGCACCGCGGCTGGCTGCGCGATCACGGCTTCCCGTCGATCGGCGCGCCGCTGCCGCCGAACGAGATGGCGATCCACGACGCCGACGGCAACGCGCTGCCCGAGAGCGAGCGCGGCGAGATCGTGATCCGCGGCGTCAACGTGATGCGCGGCTACTACCGCCGGCCCGAGGCCAACGCCGAGACGTTCGCGCACGGCTGGTTCCGCAGCGGCGACGAAGGCTTCTACCGCCGCGGCCCCGACGGCCGCGACTACTACTTCATCACGGGCCGGCTGAAGGAGCTGATCATCCGCGGCGGCGTGAACCTCTCACCGTTCGAGATCGACGAAGTGCTGAACGCGATCCCGGGCGTCGCGCGCGGGCTCGCGGTCGGCTTCGAGAACAAGTGGTACGGCGAGGAGGTCGGCGCCTACGTGATGCGCGAGCCGGGCGTGGAGCTCGACGAGGCGGCGATCCTGCGCGCATGCCGCGAGAAGCTGCCGTTCGGAAAGGCGCCGAAGGTGGTCGTGTTCGGCAGCGACATCCCGGTCACGTCGACGGGCAAGTACCAGCGCGGCCGCCTCGTCCCGCTATTCACCGCGTTCAAAGACGTCCAGTACCGCGACGCCCGCTGAACTTTGCAAGAAACGGGGTCAGACCCCGTTTCTTGCAAATCGCGCTCGCCCGGGCTCGCCGCTGGCGAGCCAGTGCAGGTTCAGCCCGTTCACGACGGCGTGGGCGAGCGCGGGCGCGACGAGGTCGCCGCTCGCTTCGAACAGCGCGCCGAAGCCGAGCCCCGCGAGCGCGGCGGCCGGCGCCCACACGCGCAGCTCGCGGCGCGGGTGGAAGTGCGCGAGCCCGAACAGCAGCGACGCCGCGAGCCAGCCGACGCGCGGCTGCAGCGCGCCGCGAAAGAACGCTTCCTCCGCGACGCCGCTGATCGCGGCGAGAAGAAGCACGCGCCCCGTGCTCAGCCCGCCGACGAGGCTCGCGAGCTCCTCCGAGAGCTTCCGCGCCGACGCAGAGCGCGCGGTCCACGCGCGAGAACCCGCGACCAGCGCGAGACCGAGACCCAACCCCGAGCCGACCCGCGCCCACGCGGGCCAGAGCTCGGCACCGCCTGCCCGCAGCGGCAGCTGACCGTCCGCGAGCCAGCGCCATCCCACCGCGCCGAGCAGGAGCAGCGCGTAGAACGCAGTCGCGATCGGGACGAGACGACGCGCCACACGAGAAACACCTGCGGGCTGACGTCCCAAACCCGCGGTTTCCTTGGCGTCCTGCATTCGCGGTGGTTAGCCTCGGCGCGTTCTCGATGCCCTCTCGGCCCCCCGATCGAAGGGCACTCTCCTCGTCCGAGGCTCCATGTCCGACCGCATTCCCATGACGCCACGCGGCAAGGCCATGCTCGACGAGGAGCTGAAGCGGCTGAAGAGCTCGGACCGGCCGCGGATCGTCAAGGAGATCGAGGTCGCGCGCGCCCACGGCGACATCTCCGAGAACGCCGAGTACCACGCCGCCAAGGAAAAGCAGGGCCAGATCGAGGCGCGCATTCGGCTGCTCGAGGACCGCCTGGCTCGCGCCCAGGTAATCGACGGCCGCGGCCAGAGCGACGCGCGCGTCAGCTTCGGCGCCACCGTGGTGCTTTCCGACGTCGCCTCCGGGGAAGACGTCACATACACGATCGTCGGCGAGGACGAGGCGGACATCGCGAGGGGCATGATTTCCGTCACTTCTCCCGTCGCCCGGGCGATCATGGGCAAGGAGCGGGATGCGAGCGTGCGCGTGCAGGTGCCGAAGGGGACGCGCGAGCTCGAGATCCGCGAGATCCGCTTCGAGCTCGTCGTGAGCGAAGCGTCGTAGCGGGCCGGGAGTCGCGCGTGCGATCCCTCCAACTCAAGTTCAGCGCGCTTGTCATCGCCCTGCTGGTCGTCGCGTGCGTGGTGCTCGCGTGGATGGCGACCCGCCACGAGCGAGCGTCGGTCGAGGCGGAGATCGAACGCTCCGCGATCGCGCTCGCGAAGAACCTCGCGCAGGACGCGAAGGTTCCGCTGATCGAGGACGACCAGCTCGCGCTGCGCGCGCTCGTGCAGAACGCCGACACCGAGCGCGGCGTCGTCGCGGTGCAGCTCGCGCGGCGCGATGGGCGCGTCGTCGCAGCGCTCGAGCCCGCGTTCGCCGGAATCCCCGCGACGCTCGCGGAGAGCTACGAGAACGGCGTCCACTTGGAGCGCGACGACGAGCGCCTCTCCGTCGCGGCCGAAGTGACCTGGAGCAACGACCGCATCGGCGAGGCGAAGATCGAGATCGATCTCGCACAGCTGGTCGGCCCGATCCTGCGCGAGACGCGCTTGCAGCTCGCGTGGGTCGCCGTCGGCGTGACCGTGTTCGGCGTGATCGCGGGCCTCGGCTTCGTCGCGCTCCTGGTCGGGCCGCTGCGCCGGCTGCGCGCCGGCGTCGAGCGGCTCGCCGCGGGCGATCTCGCGGTGCGCGTGCCGCCGACCTCGCGCGACGAGGTCGGCGAGCTGACCGCGGCGTTCAACGAGATGGGCGAGTCGCTGCAACAGAAGGCGCGCATCCAGCAGGCGTTCGGCCGCTACGCGAGCGACTGGGTGCTGCAGACGCTGCTCGAGAGCCCGGAAGGCGCCGAGCTGAAGGGCGTCGAGCGCGACGTGACCGTGCTGTTCGCCGACATCCGCGGCTTCACGCGGCTCTCGGAAGGGCTCGAACCGGCGGACGTCGTCGCGCTTCTGAACGACGTGTTCCAACTCGTCAGCGATCGCATCCTCGCCCGCGGTGGCACGATCGACAAATTCATCGGCGATTCGGTGATGGCCTACTTCGGCGCGCCCGTACCGAGCACGGATCACCCGGTGGCCGCGGTCAGCGCTGCGGTCGACATCGCGCGCGCGGTCGAGGAGCGCAACGCAAAGCTCGAGGCCGGGGAATATGCAGTCGGCGTCGGGATCGGCATTCACACCGGGCCGGTCGTCGTCGGCAACATCGGCTCCGACCGGCGCACCGACTTCACAGCGATCGGCGATTCGGTGAACGTGGCCGCGCGCCTCGAGAAGCTCGCGCGCGCGGGCGAGATCCTCGTCTCCGAAGCCGTCCAGCGACGCGTGCGCGGCAGCCATCGCCTGCGCTTCGAGGGCGAGCGCCAGCTGTCCGGACGCCAAGAGCCGGTGCACGTCTACTCGGTCGACCTGCGCGCGAGCGAGGCCGCGGCGTAGTGCGGCGCGGGCTCCAGTGCATGCTCGCCACCGTGTGTGCGTGCGGCGCGCTCGCGTGCACGACCCCGCTCGAGCGCGGCGAGCGCGAGTACCAGGCGGGCGACCGCGCGGAGGCAATCGCGGTCTGGGAGAAGATCGATTCGGCGGAGCTCGACTACGCGTCGGCCCGGGGGCGCATCGACGCCGTCGCGGAGGAGCGCGGCCAGCTGATCGAGCGTTACCTCCAGCGGGGCCGCTACTTCGAGGAGCGCGGCCGGCTCGCGGAGGCGGTGCTCGACTACCGGCTCGCGCTGCGCATCGAGCCGAGCGACCGCGCGACGCTCGCGCACGTGCAGGAGCTCTCGCGCCGCGTCGCGAAGGCACGCGCCGAGGGCCTGGCGCTGTTCCGCGCCGCGTTCGCGCGCGACGACCTCGCGGCGGCGCGCGTGCACGTCAGCGGCCTGCGCGTGCTCGACGCGTTCTCGCCGGAGATCGCCGACTGCCAGCGCCAGCTCGCGGAGGCGCTCGCGACGCGCCTCGAGGCGAGCATCGCGCGCGCGAACGATCGCCTTGACGCGGGCCGCTTTCGCGAAGCCGAATCGGCGTTTCGCTCCGTGCTCGAGCTCGATCCGCAGAACGTGACCGCACGCGGCAACCTCGCATACATCGAGCGGCTGCGCGCCGAGAGCGCGCCCGCGCAAGCCGGGACGACGCCGAACCCCGCGAGAGAGGGCATCGCGCCGCGTCCGCGCAGCGCGGCGCGCCCGCGCGATTTCGAGATCCGCGCGGAGGGCTACTTCCAGAACGCGGTGAATGCCGAGGCGAGCGGCGATCCGCTGCAGGCGATCCGCTACGACCTCGCCGCGATCGACGCAGACACGAGTCATGCCAGCGCGCGCAGCCATCTCGCCGCGCTGCGCCGCGCGCTTGCTGTGCAGGTCGCCGGCCTGCTCGAGTCGGGTCGCCAACACTTCCAGCGCGAGGACCTGCGCGCGGCGCTCGACCAGTGGGAGCGCGTGCTGCTGATCGACCCGGGCAACTCCGAGGCGCGCGACTACAGCGCGCGCGCGGAGAAGCTGCTCGAGCGGCTCGAAGAGATGGGCGCGACGCCGCTCCCGGCGACCGCGAAGCCGTGACGCTGCGCGCCGCGCTGCTCGTGTCGGCTGCGGTGCTCGCGCTCGGCTGCGCGAGCTCGCTCGATCTCGGCAAGATGCGCGAGAAGCTCGCGCCGCGCGGGCCCGAGCCGGCGCCTCAGCTGCGCGACGAGCCGAACCCGGATCTCGCGCGCGTCGAGGGCCTGCGCGCGGCGAGCGGCGAGCTGCGCGCGATTCCGCTGCGCTGGGACGCGAGCCGCGAGCCCGAGGTCGCGGGCTACGTCGTCGAGCGCGCGCCGAGCGCGGACGGCCCGTTCGCGTACATCGCGACCCTCGCGGACCGCTTCCAGACCGTCTACGTCGACCAGGGCCGCGACCTCGCGCCCAAGCGCGAGCGCGGGCTCGCCGGCGGCGGACTCGCGCACGCGGAGACCTACTACTACCGCGTGCGCCCGTTCGATCGCGCGGGGTCGGTCGGCAACGCGACACCCGCGATCGCTGCGGGTACGACGGCCGCGAAGCCGGCGCCGCCCGCGGGCGTGCAGGCATACAGCCATCTCCCGCGCCGCGTCGCGCTGCGCTGGCAGCCGGCGAGCGATCCGAACGTCACCGGCTACGTGGTCTCGCGCAGCCCGAGCCCGAGCGGCGTCTACGCCGAGCTCGCGCGCATCGAGGGCCGACACCAGACGGTGTACCTCGACGGCGAGCTGCCCGATCTCGGCGTGTTCTACTACCGCGTCGCGTCGGTCGACGCGGCCGGCGGCGTCGGCGATCCGAGCGGCGCCGAGCGCGCAGTCACGAAGGGCGAGCCATTGCCGCCGACCGGCTTGCGCGTCGCCGCGCAGACGATCGGCGCGAACACGCTGCGCTGGGAGGCGAACGTCGAGCCCGATCTGCGCGGCTACCGGCTGATTCGCAAGCGCGCGCAGGCGAAGGAGCCCGAGCTCGTCGCCGAGCTGCCGGCGAGCGCGACCAGCGCGACGGATTCCGCGGTGAGCGCCGGCGAGACGATTGCGTACCGGCTGGTCGCGATCGACACGGACGGGCTGCGCTCCGTGCCGTCCGACCCCGTGGAGATCGTCGCTGCCGCGTACGACCTGCGCGCCGACGCGACCGCCGAAGGCGTTCGCCTCTCGTGGAGCGCCGCCGCGCAGTCCGGCTTCCGCGAGATGCGCATCCTGCGCGGCGGCGAGGAGGTCGGCCGCACCGGCGAGGCGTCGTGGCTCCACCCGGGCGGCGAAGCCGGCGACCGTTATCAGGTGGTCGGCGTTCACGCCGACGGAAGCGAGGCGCCACCTTCGAAGCCGGCGCAGGCGGAGTAGCGCTCAGGCGCGATTCCAGTGGCGCCACGCGGGGGCGAGCGAAGCTCGGAAAACGCTCTGGCTCCCCGAGTAGGACTCGAACCTACGACCTAGCGGTTAACAGCCGCTTGCTCTACCAGCTGAGCTATCGGGGAAGAGGCGCGGCAAGATAGGGGCTCGCGAACGCGTTGCAATCAGACGCGCGTGCGCGGACGATGCGCGCGTGAAGCCGCCCGCAGCGTCCGCCCCCGTCGCAGAGCCCGCGCGCGAGACGCCGCTGCGGCACGAGACGGACGTGCTCGTCGTCGGCGGCGGCAGCGCCGGTGTCGCCGCGGCCGTCGCAGCCGCGCGCGCGGGCGCGCGCGTGATGCTGGTCGAGCGCAGCGGCTCGCTCGGCGGTCTCGCGAGCAGCGGGCTGATCCTGCTGTTGCTCACGCTCGACGACGGGCGCGGGCGCCAGGTCGTCGGCGGAATCTGCCAAGAGGTCGTCGACCGGCTCGCCGCGCGCGGCGCCGCCTACTTCCCCGCCGCGAGCGAGTCGGGCCGCAGCGAGCGCGAGCTGATCGCGCGCGAGCAGCGGCATGGGCTCGTTTGGGGACGCCCTCCGCACGTCGTCCGCTACTCGGTCGCCTACGACTGCGAGGAGATGAAGTTCGCACTGGCCGAGCTCGCGCGAGAGGCCGGCGTCGAGCTGTTGCTGCACGCGCTCGGCTGCGAGCCGTGGCTGGAGGACGGCCGCGTCGCGGGCGTGCTGTTCGAATCGAAGGCCGGGCGCTTCGCGATCCGCGCGCACGCCGTCGTCGACGCGACCGGCGACGGCGATCTCTTCGCGCGGCTCGGCTGCGCGCACGAGCTGGAGCGCGTGCTGCCGTGGCAGTGGTTCGTGCTCGGCGGGGTCGACGACGCCGACGCCGCGGCGCTGCGCGGGCGCGGCTTCCGCACGGTCGGCGAGGGCCGCGTGCTGATGCCGTGGGGAGCGACCGAGAAGATCGCGCGCGCGATCGACGCGACCTCGCCTGAAGACCTCACCTACGCGGAGCTCGAGTGCCGCCGGCGCGTGATGGCCGAGCTCGACCGGCTGCGTAAGGAGGACCCGGCGTTCGCGCGCGCGCACGTGTGCCGCATCGCGGACGCGCTCGGCATCACGGAGAGCCGGCGCCTGCTCGGACGCCGCGTGCTCGCGCGCGAAGAAGAGGGGGAGAGGTTCGCGGACGGCGTCGCGCTGACCGGCCACTGGACGAAGTACGGCGCGCTCTACTCGATCCCGTACGCGTGTCTGCTCGCACGCGAGGTTCCGAACTTGTTGGTGGCGGGGCGCTGCATCTCGGTGGATCACCGTGTGCACCACGCGACCAAAGAGATTCCGGCGTGCTTCGCGACCGGCGAGGCCGCCGGCGCCGCCGCGGCGCTCTCATTCCATGCGCGCGCCCAGCCGGCCCGCCTCGACGTCGACGCACTGCGTGCGCACCTGCAGAAGGCGGGCGCGATCTTGGCGTGAGCGGAGCGCGAGCGCCGCGCGCTCGCCTGCCGACTCCAGCAGCATTGCTGCCGATCTCGGCAGGTCCGCGACCTCGCAGCGCGCGACACGCTCGCGCGCAGCAGGCACATGGCTTGCTCGCTTCGCCGGGCAACAGCGGCCGCGCAGCCCGCGCGATGCCGGACCGGAGGAAGTCAGATGACGAATCACCCGCGGCCCCGCCTGATCGCGGGAGCTCTGATCGCTGGCGGAGCGCTCGCCGCATCGGGCGCTGCGGCCCAAGCAGAGTTCGACGAGGCGGAGCTCTTCTTCGAGCTGAACGACACGGACGGAGATCTCGGCCTGCACTCGCTGATCGACGGCGACGACTGGCGCCGGCTGCGCATCGAGGATCCGATGGGGCGCACCCTCTTCGATCTCAGCGCGCGCGGCCGGCTGCGGAAGCACGGGCTCACCGAGCTCTCGTTCGAGAGCGCGGAGCCGACGTTCGACGAGGTGCCGGCCGACGTGATCTTCGGACGCTTCCCGGCGGGCACATACACGATCCGCGGGATCACGCTGGACGGGCCGAAGCTCGAGAGCGAGGTCGAGCTCTCGCACGTGCTGCCCGCGCCGGCGGGCAACGTCGAGATCTCGGGGGTGCCTGCTCCCGAGAGCTGCGACGCGGCGCTTCCCGCTGTCGCATCGCCGATCGTGATCGACTGGGACGCCGTCGTCAGCTCGCACCCGACGCTCGGCGAGGCCGGCGCGATCTCGATCGAGAGCTACGAGGTCGTGATCGAGCTGCGCGGCACCGATTTCGAGGCGGGCGCGCTGCTGCCTTCGAGCGAGACGTCGTTCGCCGTGAGCGACGAGTTCCTCGCGCTCGGCGAAGGCACCGTGAAGTTCGAGATCCTCGCACGCGACGAGAACGGAAATCGCACGGCCATCGAGAGCTGCTTCACGCTGGAGTGAGCGGAACCGCAGCGGCGCGCAGCGAGCGCTCGCTCGCTGCGCGTTTCGTCAGAACGGGTTCATCCCGCCGTGGATCGTGTACTGGCTGCCGTTGATGAACTTCGCTTCGTCGCTGCCGAGGAACGCGATCAGCGCGGCGATCTCGTCGGGCTCGGCGTAACGACCGAGCGGAATCCGCTCGGTCATCGCCTTCTTCACGATCTCGGCGCTCGCCGCGTTGCCGGCGAGGCCGGCCTCGAGCGCGCGCATCATCCGCGTCTCGACCGGCGACGGGCACACCGCGTTCACGCGGATGCCGTGCGGGCCGAGCCCGATCGCCGCGGAGCGCGTGATGCCGATGACCGCGTGCTTGCTCGCGATGTAGGCGACGATGTTCGGATCGCCCATCTGGCCGGCGACCGACGCGATGTTGACGATCGCGCCGCCGCCGCGGCGCCGCAGCGCAGGCGACGCGTGCTTCACGCCGAGGAAGACGCCGCGCACGTTGACTGCGAGCACCTGATCGAACGTGTCGACCGGGTAGTCCTCGATCGCGCAGACCGCGCCCTCGATGCCGGCGTTGTTCACCAGCAGGTCGAGGCCGCCGAGCCGCTGCTCGGCGGTCTCGATCATGCGCTTCACCTGGTCCTCGCGGCTGACGTCGACCGCGAGCGTCTCGACCCGCCCCGCGCCCTTCGCCTGGCGCGCGGCTTCCTCGAGCGGGGAGCCGGCGAGATCGCTGAGCAGCAGGCTCGCGCCCTCGGCGGCGAGCCGCTTCGCGGTCGCGCGGCCGATGCCGCCCGAGGCGCCGGTGACGATTGCGACCTTGCCCGCGTAGCGTGACATCGCGAGACCTCCGTCGCGCGATGGTGCCACGCGCGCGCTCGTCATGCCGTACGGCGCCGCAGCTCCTTCGGCTCTCGCCGCCCGTAATAACGCAGCGGCCGGTTGATCAGCTGCTCCTCGGCGACCGCAGGCGGGCGCGGCGCGCTCTCGCCGGCGGCGCAGGCGGCGCGGCAGTACCACGCTCCGCCGATGCACACGGACGCGAGGTCGAGCTCCGCGCGGCAGCGCACGCAGGAGCCAGTCGCAGAGCGTCGGTCGACCACCTTCCCCCCGATTCCCCGATTTCGAAGGAGGCGAACAGTAACACCGAGGCGTCCCGAGGCTAGAGTCGCGCCGTGAGCTCACCGCATCGCTTCACGCTGCAGCTCGCGAAGGGCGACTTCAAGTTCGCGGCAGCGCACTTCACATGGTTCGCCGACGGCAGCGCCGAGCGGCTGCACGGCCATAACTACCGAGTGAGCGTCGCGGTGAGCGGGGCGCGGCTCGGCGCGGACGGAATGCTGGTCGAGGCGCGCCGCGTGAAGGACGAGATCCGCAAGCTGTGCGCCGCACTCGACGAGCGCGTGCTGCTGCCCGAGCCGAGCGAGCGCGTCGCGATCGAGCAGCGCGGCGACGGGATCGAGGCGCGCGTCGCGGGCCGCAGCTATCGGCTGCCGGCCGGCGACGTCGTGCAGCTTCGAATCGCGAACGTTTCGGTCGAGGGCCTCGCGCAGCATCTGTGGCGCGAGCTCGCGCGCACCCTCGCGCCGCTCCCGCTCGAATCGCTCGCCGTCGAGGTAGCCGAGAGCGACGGCCAGAGCGCCCGCTGCGAGGGCCCGCTGCGCTGAAAGGCGAAGCGGGGACGTCAATCGCGGGGACGTTCCTCCGATTTTCCTTTTTCTAGAGCAGGCGCTCCCATTTCTCGGGCGTGTCGGGCACGCCGGCGCAGGCCCACAGCTCGCCGAGCTCGGGCGTCATCACGCTCGCGGCGTTGGTGCTGATGCCGTCGAAGTCGCGGCGGCAGATCGCGAGCGAGCCGCCGGCCGGGTCGGCATAACAATCGCGCAGGAAGGCGCTGTCGATCGCGCCGCTGCGCGCCGCGAGCAGCTCGCGCATGCGTGCGAGCCGCGCCTCGGACGAGCGGCGCGGCGTGTCGGCCTCGACTGCGATGTGCGCCGGCGCCTGGCAGTGGTTCGTGTGCACGTGCGTCCCGTGCTCGACGACGAACGTGTGCGAGAGCTTGCCGGTGCACTCGACCACGAAGCCGCCGCCGCTCGCATCGAGTGCGAGGTAGCTGTGTGCGCCGGCGCGTGGCGCGGCCGCGATCACGCGCGCGGCCTGCGCGGCGCTGCGCTCCTCGAGCGCGCGGTGGATCAAGCCGAGGTACGGGACGCCGATGCCGGCGTCGCGCGTGCGCAGGTTCGTCGTGCCGAGCGCGAGCCGATGCTCGTTGATGCTCATCAGCGACTGGCAGCCGACGGTCGTGATCGACCAGGTGCGCGCGCCTTCGGCGGGCCGGCGCTCGACGAACACGACGAACTCCGCGTTGTCGCTCGCGAGGTCCCAGCTCTGGGCCAAACGCGGAAGGCCGTCGCGCGTCGTGTCGCGCTGCGCGATCAGCGCGGTGCAGCCGGTCGCACCGAGCTCGTCGCGGTCGCCCCACGCGAGCGCGTCGCGCAGATCCGTGAGCCCGTTCATCGCGAGCGTCTGCTCGGACGTCAGCCGCGCGCCACGCGCGATGCCGCGCAGCTCGGCCGTGCCGCGCGGATCGAAGCGCTCGCAAGCGGCGAGGCACGCGCGCGCGAGGCGCAGCAGGTCGGCCTCGCTCGTCGCGCGCCCGCCGTACTGCGCGGCCTGGCGCAGCGCGTTGTCGAGCCGCAGCGCGTAGAGCTGCGCGATCTCGTCCCGAAACGCCTCGCCGAACGCTTCGCCCATCGCCGCGTGCGTGCCGCTCAGCTCGATGCGCCGCATGGATCCCCCGCCGCACGAGATCGTCCGCTCGGGCGTCGTCCCACAGCATTACAGCCGACCACGGACACGCGAGACGACACGCGGCTTTGCGCGGGGTCTGACCCTGCAAACTTGCAAACCAGACGCAGGCGGACGGCGGCGTACACTCGGCCGGCGCCCAGCCTCGGAGTCGCGTGTCCGCCGCAGCCGATCGCGTAAGCCCGCCCTCCCTTCCCGGCCGCGACGCGGCGCACGAGCTCGGCGCGCGCGAGCTCGCGCGCCTCGCGCGGCGCTGCCTCGCGCTGCTGCAACCGGTGCGTCGCCACCTCGTCTTGCTCGCCTCCGGCTTCGGCGCGCTCGCGATCGCGTTCCTGCCGATCGGGCTGTTTCTGTTCGACCTGATCTGGACGCGCGCGCTCGAGGGCGAGCCGCTGACGCCGCTCGTCGCGGCTTGGCTGCGCCTGCCCGTCGAAGCCGCGCCGAGCCCCGAGCACCGGCGCGCGATCCTCGCTCGCGCGGTCGCGCTGGGCGCGCTCGCGCTGGTCGTGCTCACGCCGCTCGCGCTCGCGCTCTACTACTACCAGGTCTGGATCCTGCAGCGCGTGAACCAGCTGCTGCGCGTCCGGCTGGTCGAACGCCTCCAGCAGCTCTCGCTGCGCTTCCACGCGCGCCAGCGCATCGGCGACGCGCTCTATCGCACCGCGCAGGACAGCGCGATGGCCACGCAGCTGGTCGAGCTGTTGGTGCTGCTGCCGCTCGGCAACCTCGCGCGCTTCGCGTTCGCGCTCGCAGTGTGTGCGCTGTTCTCGTGGCAGCTCGCGGCGCTGTTGCTCGTGCTCGCGCCGCTCGTGGTGTGGCTCGGCCTGCGCTTCGCGCCCGCGCTGCGCGTGCGCTTTCGCGCGGCGCGCGAGGCGCAGAGCGCGCTCACCGCGAGCGTGCAGGAAGCGGTCGCCGGCATGCGTGTGATCAAGGCGTTCAGCGCGGAGGCGTTCGAGCAGGCGCGCTTCGAGGCTGCGAGCCGCGGCGCGTTCGACGCCGCCTACACGGCGCGCGGCCTGTTCGTGAAGTACGCGGTGACGCTGTTCTGGGCGTGCGCGCTCGCGCTGATCGCCGCGGGCGCGCTGCTCGCACTGCGCGCGGCGAACGCGACGCCGATCCGCGGCTTCGACGCGCTCGGACTCGGCGCGCTCGGACTCGGCGCGTTCACGCTCGCGACCTACAACTACGCGAAGCTGCGCTTCGGCGATGGCACTTCGTCGCTCCGCCAGCTGTTCCGCACGCTCGGCCGCGCGCAGGACGTGGCGATCGGGCTCGACCGCGTGTTCGAGCTGCTCGACACCGAGCCCGAGGTGCGCGACGCGCCGGGCGCGCGCGAGCTCTCCTCGCTGCGCGAAGGCGTCCGCTGCGAAGACCTCCACTTCGCGTATTCGCCGGAGCGGCCGGTGCTCGCCGGCGTGAGCTTCGAGGCCCGCGCCGGCAGTGTCGTCGCGGTGGTCGGCGCGACTGGCGCCGGCAAGAGCACGCTGATGGCGCTGCTGCTGCGGCTCGCCGATCCGCAGGCCGGACGCATCACGGTCGACGGCGCCGATCTGCGCGCGTTCACGCTCGCGAGCTGGCGCGCGCAGACTTCGATCGCGCTGCAAGAGAATCTGCTGTTTCGCGCATCGATCGCGGAGAACATTCGCTACGCAGCGCCCGGCGCGAGCGACGAGGCCGTGCGCGCCGCGGCGCGCGTTGCGTGCGCGGACGAGTTCATCGCGCAGCTGCCGCACGGCTACGCGACGCCGCTCGGCGAGCGCGGCGCGCGGCTCTCGACCGGCCAGCGCCAGCGCATCTCGCTCGCGCGCGCGCTCGCGAAGCAGCCGCAGCTGCTGATCCTCGACGAGCCGACGGCCTCGCTCGACGCCGACACCGAGCGCCGCGTGCTCGAGAACCTCCGCGCCTGGGCGCAGGGCCGGCTGGTGTTCCTGGTGACGCACCGGCTCGCAACCGTGCGGCGCGCGACGCAGATCCTCGTGCTCGAGGACGGCCGCATCGCGGAGGCGGGCACGCACGAGGAGCTGCTCGCGAGGAGCGGGAGCTATGCACGGCTCGTCGCGCACGACGCGGGCGCGCCGCCGCCGCGCGCTGCGTTCGCTGCCGAGCGGGCGGCGCCATGAGCGGCGCGCTCTCGTCGCTGCGCCTGCTCTCTCGCGCGTTCGCGTACGTCGGCCCCGCGAAGGGCGCGTTCGCGATCAAGGCGGCGCTGATGCTGGCGAGCATGCTGCCGCTGCTGCTCTTGCCATGGCCGGTGAAGCTGATCGTCGATCACGTCATCGAGGGCATCCCGCTCGGCGCGCAGCCGCTGCCGCATCCCGCGTTCGTCGACGCGCTGCTCGCGCCACACGCCGGCTCGCGCGGCGAGCTGTTATGGGCGCTCGCACTGTTCCAGCTCGCGCTCGCGGCGCTGGTCGGCGCAGTCGGGATGAGCGCCACCGAGCGCAGCCAAGCGGATTCGCAGCTCGCGGGCGGCTTCGACCGCGCTTCGCGCACCGAGAACGAGGCGAACGAAGGCGCGAGCTGGGGCAGCGGCCTCTTCGGCCTCGCCGACGCGCTGTTCACGCTGCGCCTCACGCAGCGGCTCAATCACCACTACCGCTCTGCGGTATTCGCGCGCCTGCAGCGCCTTCCACTGCGCGCGTTCGACGACGCGAGCGTCGGCGACGCGCTGTTTCGCACGCTCTACGACACGCCCGCGCTGACGCAGGCGATCTACCGCATCGCGCTCTCGCCGCTGACGTCGCTGCTGCTCGGCGTCAGCGTCGTGCTCGCGATGAACGCGACGTTCGGCGCGCACCCGCTGCTCTGGCAGCTCGGCGCCGCGCTGCTCGCGGTCGCGTTCCTCGTCACGCTGCCGTTCGCGGCCGCGATGCGCCGCCGCGCCGAGCGCGCGCGAGAGAGCGGCTCCGTCGCGACGGCGACGCTCGAAGAGGGCCTCCACAACGTGCTCGCGGTCCAGGCATTCGGCGCGGGCGCGAGGGAGAGCGCGCGCTACGACCGCGCGAGCTGGCAGGCGTTCGAGAGCTATCGCGGCGAGATGGCGCTCGGCATGGCCGCGTTCGCCGTTGGCATCATCCCCGGCGCCGCGATCGCCGCGGTCGCGTTCTTCCACGTCGGCGGCCTCGTGATCGACGGCGCGCTCTCGCGTGGCGACTTCGTCCTGCTGCTCGCGTACTTCGGGCTGCTCGGCTTTCTCTGCGTCGACATCGGCGCGCTCTGGCTGCGGCTACAGGACGCGGCCTCCGGCCTCAGCCGCGTGTTCGCGCTGATGGACCTCCCGAGCGAGAGCGATGCCGCGCGCGGCGCGCCGGTCGGCCGGCTCGAGCGCGAGATCGCGTTCGACGCGGTGTCGGTCGCGCTCCCGAGCGGCGCGCGCGTGCTCGACGGCGTGAGCCTCACGCTGCGGCCCGGCCGCATCACCGCGCTGATCGGACCGCCCGGCGCCGGCAAGACCACGCTCGCGTATCTGCTGCCGCGTTTCCTCACGCCGAACAGCGGCCGCATCACGTGGGACGGCGTCGACCTCGCAGAGGCCGACCTCGCTTCGCTGCGCGCGCAGATCGCGTTCGTGTTCCAGGAGACGCAGCTCTTCGACGCGACCGTCGCCGAGAACCTCCGCGTCGCGAAGCCGAGCGCGAGCGACGCCGAGCTGTGGCGCGCGCTCGCGCTCGCCGGCGCCGACGATTTCGTGCGCGCGCTTCCCGAGCAACTCGCGACGCCGCTCGGCCGCAGCGGCGGCGCGCTCAGCGCCGGCCAGCGCCAGCGCCTCGCGATCGCACGCGCGCTCGTGCGCGAGGCGTCGCTGCTCGTGCTCGACGAGCCGACCAGCGCGCTCGACCCCGAGACCGAGCAGCGCCTGGTCGCGTCGATCCGTGAAGTCAGCCGCGACCGCGCGGTGCTCGTGATCGCGCACCGGCTGAGCACGATTCGAGATGCGGACGAGGTGTGGGTGGTGGAGAGCGGGCGGGTCGAGCGCACGGGCGCAGCGGGTCGTTGAGATCCTCGTCTGTTCCCAATAACAATCCCCTCAAGTTGTTGGACACGCAGGACGACCAGCGCACATCCGAGCGCGAGGTCGTCCATGCCGTTCGTCGTCACTTCCCCGCGGCTGTGCGAGGCGTTTCCGGCAAACTGCCCGTATTGCGGCGTCGCGCCGGCCACGGAGCGCATCGCTCAGCCGTATTCGAAGATGGCGCTGAGCGCGATTCCCGGGCACGTGAAGTCCGAGACCTGGGCGATCTCGCTGCCGGCGTGCGGCGGCTGCGCTCGTTGGTTTCGGAGCAATCGCGCCGCAACCCTCATCGTCGGCTCGATCGCGCTGCTCTCTCCGCTCGCGATCTTCGCGTTCGACGCGAAATGGCTCGAGTGGGCATGGGGGGGAGCGCTGATCGCCTGGGCGATCCTGCCGATCTGGCGCCGCGTTCGCGCGGGCGCATTTCGCATCGCCTACATCGGCAACGGGGAGATCATCTACGCGGCGCGGGACGAAGGCTACGCGCGCGAGCTCGCTCGCCAGAACTCGCTCTCCGTCGTGAAGAAGCGGCTCCTGATGAAGGTGGCGTGACGGCATGAGCGGCAAAAGGGCTCGCAGGGCGTTGTGGATGTCGCTCGGCGTCGCAGTCGCCGCTGCAACGGCCCACGCGGATGCGCCCAGCACGATCTCGGACTACGCGAAGGCGCGTTCGAGCTTCACGACGAAGCTGACGCGCCGCGGGCCCGCGCCGCAAGAGGGTGAAGCGCTGGCAGCCCCGCCTGGCGCCTCGATGATTCACTACGGGCGCGGCGGTCAGCTGGCGGCCTTCGTCTCGACACATTCCGGTGTCGCGGCGCGCGCGCCCGTCGTGGTCTTCCTGCACGGCGGCTTCGCGTGGGGCCGCGAGGATTGGGACCTGATCGAGCCCTACCGCGAGGCCGGCTTCGTCACGGTGATGCCGGTGCTGCGCGGCGAGAACGGTCAGTCGGGAGCTTTCTCGTTCTTCTACGACGAAGTAGACGACGTCGTCTCGGCGGTCGACGCGGTCGCCGCGCTGCCAGCGGTCGACGAATCCCGCCTGTTTCTCGCCGGTCACAGCGCGGGCGGGACGCTCGCGCTGCTCGCTTCCCAGGTCTCGCCACGGCTGCGCGCAGTCGCGTCGTTCTCGGGCTCTCCGAATCAGGCAGCGTTCATTCCCCAATACCTCGAGATCACGCCGTTCGACGCGAACGACCGCCGCGAGCTGATCATGCGCTCACCGAACCAGTTTCCGAGCAGCTTTCTCGCTCCGGTGCGCGCTTACTTCGGCAGCGACGAGGCGTGGTTCGCGAGAGAGTCGAGCGCGCTGGCGCGGCAGGCGCAGGCCGCGCGCTGTGACGTGCACGCGCTGGCCGTGCCCGGCGACCACTTCAGCGCACTGCCAGAAGAGATCCGACGCAGCATCGCATTCTTCCGGTCGCAGCTGCCGGCGCGCTGACGCAGCGCCCGGCGCGCCGTCATCGGCGCTCGCGCGAGCTGCGCTCGCGATGCTCCCCGAGCTTCGGCGGCGCCTTCACGCTCTTCCTCTCGCGCATCGTCGAGATCTTCATCGGATTGCCCGCGACGAGCAGGCCAGCGTACTCGGGCGCATCGATCGAGAGCGCCATGTTGCGAGCGCGCACCTGCGGGTGCGCGAGCACCTCGGCGACGTTCTGCACGGGCGCGCACGGGATCTCGGCGGCCTCGAGGCGCGCGAGCCACGCGTCGCAATCGGCGCTCGCGAGAGCGGCCTCGAGCGCGGCGCGCAGCGCGGGCTCGTTCTGGCAGCGGCTCTCGTTCGTCGCGAAGCGCGCGTCGCTCGCGAGCGCGGGCGTCCCTAACACGTCGCACAGCTTTCGGAACAGCGCGTCGTGGCCGCTCGCGATCACGAGCTGCCCGCGCCGCGTCTCGAACGCGCCGAACGGCGTGATCGAGGGGTGGCGTGCGCCGATCGGGCCGGGGATCTGCCCGCTCGTCGCGTAGCGCGCGATCGCGTTCTCGAGCAGCGCGACTTGAGAATCGAGCATCGCGACGTCGACGCGCGCGCCCTTCCCTGTTAGGTGGCGCTGGTGGAGCGCGGCCAGCGTCGCGCTCGCGGCGAACATGCCGGCGGCGATGTCGCCGATCGACGTGCCGACGCGCGTCGGCTTGCCGCCCGCCTCGCCGGTGATGCTCATGATCCCGCCCATCGCCTGCACGACCATGTCATAGGCCGGTCGCTCGCGGAGCGGGCCGCTGTCGCCGAAGCCGGAGACGCTCACGTAGACGAGCCGCGGCCAGCGCGCCCGCGCGCGCTTCCAGCCGTAGCCGAGCCGCTCCATCGTGCCCGGGCGAAAGTTCTCGACCAGCACGTCTGCGGAATCGACGAGGCGTTCGAACGCGCGGCGATCGGCAGCGCGCTTCAGATCGAGCGCGACCGATTCCTTGCCGCGATTCACGCTCGCGAAGTACGCGGAGCCGGCGGCGGTGAACGGCCCGATCGCGCGCGCGTCGTCGCCGCTGCCCGGGCGCTCGACCTTGATGACTCGCGCGCCGAGGTCGCACAGCATCATCGTGCAGTACGGGCCGGAGAGGATGCGCGTCAGGTCGACGACGGTGATGCCGCCGAGCGGGCCCGCGCTCGCGTCGAAGCGGCGGCCCGTGCGCGTTCCCGAGCGCGTGCGTTTCACGCGCGGGCCGCCCTTCCGCCGCTTCGCGCTCGTGTTGGCCGCGCGCCGCTTCCGCGCCGCCACTCAGCGCCCTCGCAGCCCACGGAACAGCGCACTTCTCAAATCGGTCGCGAAGCTGGGCGCGGGAGCCGGCGACGCCGTGCGCGGCGACGCGGGCTCGCGCGGCGCCGCGCGCTCTTCGAGCGCACTGGGCCCCTCCCCGAGCCCCAACAACTTGGCGACTTCCTCGGCGAGCTCGCGCAGCTGGCGCTGCGCGAGCGTCCCCCTCGCCTCGTGCAGGATCGAGCGCGGCCGCTGCGTCCCGGAGTTCAGCGCCTCGACGCGCGGGCTACGCGAGAGCACGCTCGCGAAGCGCGGCCAGCCGCGCTGCTCGACGAGCTCGGCGAGGCGCTCGTGAAGATCGCGCCCCTCGGCATCGAGCTTCGTGCGGCGGTCGACGAGCGTGAACAGCACGCGCCCGCGCGCCGCACGCCCGCCATGCTCGGCGAGCAGCGCGAACGCTCGCTCCGCCTCGTCGAGCGACGCGCGATCCGCGACGGGCAGGATCGCGAGATCGCACGCCGCGAGCGCGCTGCGCGTCAGCGCCTCGAGGTCGCTCTTCGTGTCGAGAATGACGACGCCGCCGCGCGCGCTCGCCTCGAGCATGCGCTTCAACATGAGCGGCTCGGCCGCGCGCACCTTGATCGCCTCGAGCTCGCGCGCGGCCGCCACGAACTCGACGCCGAACTCGCCGAGCTCGGCGCAGCCGTCGAAGCTGCGCTGCGCGAACGCGTGCTTCAGCGTGCGCGCTTCGCGCGGCGCCCCGCCGATCCGGAACATGCGCTCGACGAGCGACTGGTCGTCGAGCGTCACGAGCAGGATCGGCAGCTCCTCGCGCAGCGCGCGCAGCGCGATCGCGAGATTCGTCGCGACGGTGGTCTTCCCGACGCCGCCCTTGTTCGAGGCAACGGCGATCACGCGGCTCTGCGACGGCGGACTCACGGTCGCGCACGGTACCACGCGAGGCGCGTCCGAACTTCGCTCGGCTTCGCTCCGCTCTGCGCGGATATGATGCGCGCGTGCACGCAGTCGGGATCATTCCGGCGCGCTTCGGCGCGACTCGCTTCCCGGGCAAGCCGCTCGTCCCGATCGCGGGCAAGCCGATGCTGCAGCATGTCTTCGAGGGCGCGCGCACCGCGAAGCGGCTGCGCGAGGTGATCGTCGCGACCGACGACGCGCGCATCGCCGCCGCGTGCGCCGCGTTCGGCGCGCGCGCGGTGATGACTTCGCCCGCGCATGCGACCGGCACCGATCGCATCGCAGAGGCCGCCGCCGCCCTCGATGCAGCGATCGTCGTGAACGTGCAAGGCGACGAGCCGCTGATCGCCGGCTTCGTGATCGACGCGGTGGTCGACGCGCTCGCTGCCGCGCCCGAACGTGGAATCGCGACCGCGGTGCACCGCGCCGACGCCGATGCGGCAACCGATCCGAATCGCGTGAAGGTCGTGATGGATCGCTCCGGCGACGCGCTCTACTTCTCGCGCGCAGCGATCCCGCACACGTTCCGCGACGACGCGGCGCCCGCGCTCTGGCAGCACGTCGGCCTCTACGCGTACCGCCGCGAGCTGTTGCTCGAGCTCGTAACGCTCCCGCAGACGCCCGCTGAGCGCGCGGAGCGGCTCGAGCAGCTGCGCGCGCTCGAGCACGGGCACGAGATCCGCTGCGCGGTCATCGACGGCTGGCGCAGCGTGCCGGTCGACGTGCCGGAGGACGTCGCGCGCGTCGAGGCGGCGCTCGCGGCGCGGGGCCGGCGCGAGTGATCGAGGCGCACCCAGACGACGCGCGCGCGGGTCTCGCCAAAGCCGCGTTGCTGGTTTCGCTCAACGGAATCGTCGAGGCGCACCCGGGCGGCTCGCGCGCGCCGCTCGCGTGGGCCGCGCTGCTGTTCACGCTCTGCGGAGTCGGCGCGCTGGTCGTGCAGACGCTGTGGCTGCGCGAGCTGCGCCTCGCGCTCGGCAGCGCGAGCGCCGCACTCTCGGCGACGCTCGCTGCGCTCGTGATCGGGCAGGCCGCCGGCGCGCGGCTCGGCGAGGCGGTCGCGAGGCGCGCGCGCAATCCGCTGCGCGCGTTCGGGTTGCTCGCGCTGCTCGGCGCGCTCGCAGCCGCGGCGACTCCTGCGTTGCTCCGCGCCGCGACCGCGCTCCTCGATCTCCGCTACGACGCGCTACTCGCGCAGCCGCTCGTGCTCGCGTCCGCGCGCTTCGCGGCAGCGCTCGCCGCGACCGCGCCCGCGACGCTCGCGCTCGGTGCGCTCGCGCCCGCGCTGTTCGCTGCGACGCTCGGCGGAGAGCGCGCGCTCGGGAACACGGGCGCCACGCTCTACGCGCTGAATGCGCTCGGCAGCGCGGTCGGCGCCGCCCTCGCGACGTTCGCTCTCGCCGAGCGGCTCGGCCTCGGCGGCGCGCTCGCGGTCGGAGCCGGCACGCTGGTCACTACGGGCTTGGGCGCACTCGCGCTGGCGCTGCGCGCCGGCCGCATTCCGCCGAGCTCGGGCGCGATCGAGCCCGGCGACGACGACGCGCCCGCGAGCGTCCCGCGCTGGCTGCTCGCGCTCGCCGCGCTGTCGGGCTTCGGAACGTTCGCCGCGCAGGGGCTGTTCGCGCAGGCGCTCGGGCGCGTCTCGAATCAGTCGACGTACAGCCAGGGCGCGCTGCTGGTCGCGGCGCTGCTGTGCATCGCGCTCGGCGCGCTGTTCACGGCTTCGCTCTCGCGGCGCGCGCGGCCGCTGCTCGCGCTCGGCGTCGCGCTCGCGGTGAGCGGCGCCGCGTTCCTCGTGTTCCCGGCTTACTTCATCGCTGCGACCGGCGGGCTCACGCCGCTCGTCGCAACCGCGCCGTGGCCCGCGTACGGGGTCGAGTTCGCGATGCTCGCGCTCGCGACGACGGCGCCGGCGCTGCTGCCGGCCGCGTGCGTGTTCCCGAGCCTGCTCGCCGCCGCGGGGGCGTTCGCAGCGCGCGACGGCCGTAGCCTCGGCGTCGCGAGCGCGCGCCTCCTGCGGTGGAACGCGGCCGGCGCATTGGCCGGCGCGGTGCTCGCGCCCGCGCTGCTGATTCCGTGGCTCGGGCTGTGGGGCTCGCTCGCGCTCGTCGGCGCAGCGTACGCGCTCGGAGCGCTGCGCCCGCTCGCGCGCGGCGCCGCGCCGCGCTTCGCGATCTATGCGGCCGTCTTGTGCGCGCTGTTCGCGCTCGTCGCGAGGCCGCAAGCGCAGCCCGCGCTGCGCGTTCCCCCGGGCGAGCGCGTGCTCCAGATCGACGAGAGCGCGGCGGGCCTGGTCGCGGTGCTCGAAGGCGCAGACGGGCGCAAGCTGCAGCTCGACAATCACTACTTCCTCGGCGGCGCGCGCGACCGCGTGCGCCAGGAGCGCCAGGGACATCTGCCGCTGCTACTGCATCGCGAGCCGAAGCGCGTGCTGTTCCTCGGCAGCGCGACCGGCAGCACCGCGAGCGCGGCGCTCGCGCATGAAGCCTCGTCGATCACGTTGGTCGAGCTGGTTCCGGGCGTCGCGCGCGCGGCGCACGTTTGGTTTCGCGACGAGAACCGCGGCGTGCACGAGAGCCCGCGCACGCGCGTCGTGCTCGACGACGCGCGCAGCTTCCTGCGCGCGAGCCGCGAGCGCTTCGACGTGATCGTCGGCGACCTGTTCGTTCCGTGGCACGCTGGCAGCGGCAGCCTCTTCTCCGTGGAGCATTTCGCGAACGCGCGCGCGCGGCTCGCGCCGGACGGCGTGTTCTGCCAGTGGCTCCCGCTCTATCAGCTGACGCGCGAGGACTTCCTGCGGATCGCGCGCAGCTTCGCGGCGGTGTTTCCAGCGGCCGACGTGTTCCGCGGCGATTTCTATGGGACGCATCCGATCGTCGCGCTGTGCGGGAGCCGCGAGGACGCCGCGTTCGATCCATGGCGCGTGCGCTCGCGGCCGGAGCTCGCGGATCGCTGGCTCTCTCATCCGGCGGGACCGCAGGCGCTCTACGTCGGGCGCGCGAGCGCCGACTGGCTCGGCGCGGGCGCCGCGGAGACGGACCGCGCGCCGTCGCTCGAGCTCGCGGCGGCGCGCGCGCAGTCCGGCGTGATGCAGCAGCCGTTCACCGGTCCGGCCTGGGCGGAGCTCGCGGTCGCGATCGCGGCCGCTGCGCCGGATCGCGGCGAGCACGCCGACGTGCGCGGCGGCCTGCTGCTCCAGGCCGCGAGCGCGCTGTTCGCGGCGCGTCGCAACGAGGACGCGCAGGCGGCGTTCGCCGCGGCGGCTGAGCTGCTTCCGCCCGAGCTCGTGCGCGACGCTCCGCCCGACCCGAGCGCGGCGGAGCTGTGGCACACGCTCAGCGATTGGAAGACCGACTCATGATGCGCGATCACCGCGCGCCGGGGGTCCGGCGCACGCGGAGGCCATGTTCGACTCCGCTCCGCTCCGAGGACTCCGCCTCGCGGCGCGCTTCGCTTGCTAGGGATCGAGCGGCTGGGTGCGCGCTGCCAGGACGGGCGGCGGCGGGATCGTCGCAGCGAAATCGGTCGGGGTCGGGTCCGCGGGTACCGCGCGCAGCTCGCGCACGTCGCGGACGCCGAGCACCGCGAGCGTCGGCAACACGATCCCGGCGGCGCACAACAGAAGCGTCAGCTGCGTGCCGAGCTGCTCCGCCCCGACGCCCGCGAGCGCCTCGCCGACCGGCACGAGCGCGATCGACCCGAGCACGTCGTAGCTGCTGACGCGCGAGAGCGCTTCGGGCGCGACGCGCGTGTGCAGCGCGGTGTTCCACAGCACGCTGAAGATCTCGCCGCCGGCGCCGGCGATGAAGGCCGCCGCGGCGATCGCCGCGACCGGCGCCGGCGCCGCGAGCAGCAGCGGCACGCCCGCGTTCAACAAGCAGCAAAGCGTCGCCGTCAACATCGGCCGCTCGAAGTGGACGCGCAGCGCCAGCACGCCGCCGGCGATCAGCCCGAACCCGTTCGCGCCGGCGATCCAGCCCCAGCTCGCGGCGCCGCCGAGCGACCGCTGCGCGACGACCGGGCCGAGCACGGCCCACGCGCCGAAGAACGCCATCAGCATGAACGTGAACTGGAGCACGATCGTCCACAGCCAGGTGTGCGAGGTGAACTCGCGCCAGCCGTCGTGCAGCTCGCGCAGAAGACTCGCCCCCGCCGAGCGTTGCTGTGCGCGCGGCTGGATTTGGGCGATCAGTGCTGCGCTGGCTGCGAACGTCGCGGCGTCGATCGCGAGCGCCGCGCCGGCGCCCGCCGTCGCGGCGAGGAGGCCGCCGGCGGAGGCCCCTAGCGCGAACGCGCTCGCCTGCGCGATCGAGAGCAGCGCATTCGCGGCTTGCAGCTGCTCGCGCGGCACGACCAGCGGCACGAGCCCGACCGCGGCGGGAAAGTGCAGCGCAAACGCGATGCCGGAGATCGCGTGAAGAGCGACCAGCTCCACGTACGTCGCGTGGCCCGTCAGCAGGAGCAGTGCGATCGAGCCTTGTGCGCCTGCGGCCAGCAAGTCCGCGCCGATCATCTGACGCCGGCGCGAGCCGCGGTCGGCGAGCGCGCCCGCGAACAGCTGCATCGCGACCTGCGTGAGCGAGCCCGCCGCAACCAGCAGGCCCACCTGGCTCGGCGTGCCGGCGAGGTCGTCGAGCACCGCGAACGGCAGCGCGATCGGCGTCATCGCGCTGCCGAACATCGAGATCAGGCGCGCCGCGAACAGGCGGCGGAAGCCGGCCTCACGCAGCAGCGAGAGCCCATCCCGCCAGCCCGGGTTCGACATCGCGCGCACTCTCCCGAACGCACGCGGCTTGCGCCGGCCGCAGGGCGGCCCCGCGGACAACTTTGCAAGAGACGGGGTCTGACCCCATTTCTTGCAAATCGAGCCGGCGCGCCGGCCTGCGGTCTCCTACTTCGCGGCCTCGCCCGCCGCGTGGCGGATCAGCGCGCCGTAGAAGCGCACGCCCCAGCCGAGGTTGTCGAGCGAGAGCCGCTCGTCGGTGCCGTGCGCGCGGCGCAGATCGCTCGTGTCGAAGTGGAACGGCACGAAGCGATAGGCGGCGTCGGAGATCTGCCCGTACCACTTCGTGTCGGTGCCGCCGAGCACGAGCGCGGGCGCGACCGGCAGCGTCGGGTCGACCTCGGCGAGCGCGGCCTTCACGGCGTCGAACTGCGCGCCGTCGGTCGGCGCGACGTCCGAGGCCTCGTCAGCCGTACGCTTCGAGATCTCGAGCGCGTCGTCCCCTAACACCTCGCGCACGTACGCGACCACCTCGTCCACGCTGTCGCCGGGCAGCAGGCGGAAGTTCACGGTCGCGGTGGCGGACTGCGGCAGCACGTTCTCCTTGACGCCACCGCGTACCATCGTGACCGCGGTGGTGGTGCGAATCAGCGCGTTCGTCGCGGGGTCGCGCGCGAGCGCCCATTCGATCACGGGCGCGAGCCAGCTCCGGTTCTGGATCGCGAGCCGGCGCTCGAACCGCAGCTGCGGCGCGAGCGCGTCGAACATCTGCGCCGCGACGCCGTCGATGCGCGCGGGCAGCGGGTTCTCTTCGAGCCGCTGGATCGCGCGCGCGAGCCGCCCGATCGCGCTCTGCTTCGGCGGCGTGCTCGAGTGGCCGCCGGGCTCGCGCGCGGTGATCTCGAGCGTGAGGAAGCCCTTCTCGGCGACGCCGATCAGCGCGGCCGAGCCGGTGATGCCGCCCATCTCGCTGATCACCGCGAGCCCCTCGTCGAGGCTCATCCACAGCCGCACGCCGCGCTTCCGTAACAACTCGCTGAGCGCGCCGGCGCCGCGCGCGCCGCCGACCTCCTCATCGTGGCCGAACGCGAGCACGATCGTCCGCTTCGGCGTGAATCCGCTCGCGGCGAGCTGCTCGACCGCCTCGAACAGCGCGATCAGGCTGCCCTTGTCGTCGATTGCGCCGCGGCCCCAGACGAAGCCGTCCGCGATCTCGCCGGCAAACGGCGGGTGATCCCAGTCGGGGAGCGCTTCCGGCGTCACCGGCACGACGTCGAGGTGCGCCGTCAGCAACATCGGCGCGAGCTTCGGATCGCTGCCACGCCACGTGTAGAGCAGGCTGTAGTCCGCGACGACCTCGCGCGTGAGGCGCGCGTGCACTTGCGGATACTCGGCAGCGAGCAGCCGGTGCAGCGCGAGGAACGGCTCGCCGCGGAACTCGGCCGGATCCTCGTGCGAGATCGTCTCGAGCCGAATCGCGGCGGCGAGATTCTGCTCGGGCGGTGCGGCGAACGCGGCCTGCGCGGCAAATGCGGCGCCCGCCGCGAGCGACAGCGCGACGCGCATCAGGCCTGTACCGGTTCGAAGCCGCGCTCCTTCAGCTTCTCGATCAGCTCCTGCGCCTTGCGCCTCCCCCAATCGTTGCCGACCTCGATCGACTCCTGCATCACCTCCGGCATTTTCGCGAGCATCTTCTGACCGGTCGGCGATTCGTAGAACGCGAGCAGCGCCTCCAGCTCCTCTTGCTCGAAATGTTTCGCATAGATCGGGACGATCAGATCGGCTGCCTCCGCGGGCGGAAGCAACGAGGCGAGCTCGTCCCACGTCTCTGCAGAGACGTGCGGAAACGCGGGCTTCAGCTGCTCGAGCAGGTTCGCCACGAGCTGCGAGCCCATCTGCGTCGCGCCGGTCACCTCGATCAGCTTGCGAATCGTCGCGTCTTTTTCGGCGGCGTCGGCGAGCGCCGACGACGGCGAGAGCAGCAGACAGCAGGCGAGCGTGACGAGCAGCTTTCTCACGAGGGCCTCCGGTGGGTCCGCGCATTCTGACCGGAGGCGCATTCGCGGCGCCAGAAAAGAGAAACCCCGGAAGCGGGTTCGCGCTCGAGGCGCGTTCCCTAGTGCGGCTACGGCGTCCGCGCTTCCGGGGCGGTGGCCTGGGACGGTGTCCCGGGCGATCACCGAGAAGAAGAAAATCTCTTCGGCGAAGTTGGCGTCAGGACGCCGCCACCTCACTCGCCGTAGTCCTACGTTGGTCCAATTGATCACCTCCTTCTCGGCGTAGAGAGTTGTCGGACGAGGCCCAGTAGTCCCGTCCACCCGTGCTCGTTAGGCGCCGTACCAGACGACCGCGGGGCGCCCCGCGACGGCACGCGCCGCCGCGCGACTTGGGAGCTGAGTGAGGCCCCCTCTGCTTTGCACCCTATCGGAGCGCGGCGCGCGGGGCTAGAGAATTTCTCCGGCCCGCCGCGCCAGAACGCCGCGAACACTGCCCGGCACGCGCAAGGTCCCGGGCAAGCCGCAGCAGGCCACGAGGACGGCACACGCAACGATGCGACGCGAGACCGGCGCAACGTCGCTGCCTGTGACGACGCGAAGCGTGTGCAGCGGTCGGCTCGATGCCGACCGCTGCGCAGCTCTCCCTAACACGTGACGGGGACGCCGCCACGAGCGGCCGCGGCGGGGCCGGGGGCGGCGGCGCCGAGGTAGCCGAAGCGAGGGCCCCTGAGAATGCGCGTCTTCAGCGAACGGAGGCGCCGCAGCAAACGTCGCTTCCCTCCAAAGGCCCGAGTGAGCCACGAGGAGCCGCCGCCCCCGGCTCCGCCGCGGCCGCGGTGCCCGCAACGAGCGCTGCGAGCCCACAGCCTGCCGGACATTCCAGAGCAACGACCGAGACGCACAGACACCCGTCGAATGCCCCGCCCACTTCCCTACATTGCGCCGCCCATGTCCGCCGCCGCGTCTCCGTCCACCGCCACGATTCTGGTCACCTGTCCCGACCGCCGCGGCATCGTCGCCGCGCTCGCGCAGATCTTGCACGGCCACGGCGCGAACATCCTCGACTCCGACCAGCACACCGACCCCGTCGCGAAGAAATTCTTCCAGCGCATCCGATTCGACGTCGCCGAGCTGATGACCGACCGCGGCACGCTCGAGCGCGCGCTTGCCGAGGTCGCGGCGCGCTTCGGGATGACCTGGCAGATCGCGTGGGAGGGCGTGCGCAAGCGCGTCGCGATCCTCGTCTCGAAGTACGACCACTGCCTGTGGGACCTCTTGCTCCGCCACCGCGCCGGCGAGCTCGCCTGCGAGATCCCGCTGATCGTCTCGAACCACGAAGACCTGCGGCCGATCGCGACGCAGTTCGGCGTGCGCTTCGAGGTGTTCCCGATCACGCAGGAGAGCAAGCGCGCGCAGGAGCAGCGCGAGCTCGCGTTGTTACGGGAAGTAGGCGTCGACCTGGTCGTGCTCGCGCGTTACATGCAGGTGCTCTCCAGCGAGATGCTCGGCGCGATGCCGTGCCGCGTGATCAACATCCACCACTCGTTCCTGCCCGCGTTCGTCGGCGGCAAGCCCTACCACCAGGCGTTCGAGCGCGGCGTGAAGCTGGTCGGCGCGACCGCCCACTACGCGACCACCGATCTCGACGAGGGCCCGATCATCCATCAGGGCGTAGTGGCGTGCTCGCATCGCGACGCGATCGACGACCTGTTACGGAAGGGGCGCGACCTCGAGCGCACCGTGCTCGCGCACGCGGTGCGCTGTCATCTCGAGGACCGCATCGCGGTGTACGACAACAAGACGGTCGTGTTCGCGTGAGCGTCGACACGCGGCTCGGCGTGCTGATCGGGATGTTCGTGCTGCTCGCCGGCATCTGGGCGATGGCGTTCCTGTCGAAGCACTTCGAGCGCGTCGCCGGCGCGGTGGCGCCGCTCGAGAAGATCGCGCCGGAGGCGTTCTCGATCATCGTCGTCGGCAGCGGCGGCACGTTCGAGAATCCGGACCGCGCTGGCCCGGCGCTGCTCGCGGGCCACGGCGAAGATCTCGCGCTGTTCGACGCGGGCGCAGGCGTCGCCGCCGGCCTGCGCCGCGCGGCCGTGCCCGTGAGCCAGCCGCGCGCGGTGTTCCTGTCGAGCCTGCTCCCTGAGAACACGTCCGGGCTCGACGAGCTGTTCGTGCAGGGCTGGCTCGATGGCCGCGACGCACCGCTCGCCGTCTACGGTCCGCCCGGAACGAGCGCGTTCGTCGAGGCGCTGCTGCGCACGCAGGCCCCCGGCGCGGACGCGCAGGCGAAGAGCTTCGCGCTCACGCCCGAGGGCGGCCGTGCGCTCGCGCGCGAGCTCGCGGACGGCGAGGAGATCGCGCTCGGCGCGCTGCGCGTGCGCGCGTTCGCGCTCACGGGGGGCCCGCTGCCGGCGCTCGCGTACCGGCTCTCCGACGGCGCGCGCGCCTACGCATTCGCCGGCGCGAGCTGGGACGCTGCCGCGCTCGCGCGCGTCGCCGAAGGCGCCGCGCTGCTCGCGACCGAGGGCGTTTATCAGGGCTCGCTCGAGCAGGCGGCCGCGGCCGGCGCCGACGTCGCTCGGCTGCGCGAGGAGGCGAAGCTGCACGTCTCGCTCGAGGCGGTCGGCGGGATCGCGCAGCGCGCCGGCGTGCGCGGCGTGCTGCTCTCGCGGCTGCGGCCGCCGCCCGCGTTCCACTACCAGTACGAAGACATCGTCGAGCAGAGCTTCCACGGGCCGGTGCACATCGCCGAGGACGGCGAGACGATCACACCGTGACTTCGTCGCCGGGCGGCAGGTCAGCTTCGCCCGGCGCGAGCCCTTCGTCGCGCTCGCGCTCGCGCTCGTGCGGCGCGGGCGGCTGCGTCTCGGGCGGCGCCTCGGGCCGGTCATCGGCCGCGCGCTCGCCGGCGAAGCGCCGGCGCTGCTCTTCGTAGTAGGCCTCGCCCGGCGCGAGCGCGATCGCGGCGTCGATCGTCGCGAGCGCCTCCTCGCGCCGGCCCTGCTGGAAGTAGACCTCCGCGAGGGTGTCGAGGATTGTCGGCTCGTGCCGGCCGGTCAGCGAGACGGCGGTCTCCGCGAGCTCCGCCGCCGTTGCGAGCGCAGCCTTCGAAGGCGACTTCGAGGTCGCGATGCCCCATGCCACGTTGTTCAGCTCGCCGATCGGCACGATCGGGCTCCGCAGCAGCGCCTGCGCGCGGCGCTCGAGCGAGCGCTCCGGGCGCGCGAGCTGGAACCCGACCGCGCCGAATGCGACCGCGGTCGCGAGCGCGGTCGCCGCAGCGCCGGCGCGCACGAGGCCGCGCGCACGATCGCGCACGAGCAATGCGGCGAACGCGCCGCCCGCGAAGCCGCCCGCGTGCGCCCAGCCCGCGGTGGGCGGAAGGAGCGCCGGCAGCAGCGCGGGCAGGAAGCGGTCGATCGCGATCTGGAGCAGCACGACGCCGATCAGCAGGCGGCGCGGAATCCGCGCGGTCGCGGGCAGCTCTTCGGGCGCGAGCAACTCGAGCGCCGCGAGCCCGCCGAACAGGCCCGCCGCGATGCCCGACGCCCCTAACAGCTCGCTGTAGTTACCCCACGCCTGGCTCGCGAGCATCGCGCTGACGCCCGAAGCGCCTGCGATGAACAGCGTCGCGACGCGGCCGGCGCCGCGCTCCAGGAACGCGCCCGCGAGCCCGATCGCGATCGCGTTCACGAGCAGGTGCCCGAGGTTGACGTGCAGGAACTGCGTCGTCAGGTAGCGCCACGGCTCGCCCATTTGCGGCAGCGGCACGCGATAGATGCCCGCGTCGTAGAACCCGGGCAGCAGCGCCTGCAGCGCGAACGCGACGACGCACAGGCCGACCAGCCCGATCGCGACGAGCGGCCGCCGCGTCAGCTTGCGGTCGAGCCGCGCGAACTCCTCGAGCTGGCGCGCGCCGCTCGGCTGCGCGGCGACTCGCGCGCGGATTGCGGCTTCGAGCGCGCTCGCGGAATCACCGAGCTGCGCGTGGCCGAGCAGCAGCACGCCGCGCGTCGTGCCGATCGCGAGCGCGCGCGAATCGAGCGCGACGTGCGTGATGTCCGCGTACGCGACGAGCTCGTCGCGCCGCCCGGGCCAGACCGGCGCGCGGAAGCCGCTCGCGCCGAGCTCGATCGTGTAGCGGGGGCCGTAGCGGAACGACGTGCGCTCGGCGTCGGCGAGCGGCGACTGCGCGTCCGCTTCGGGCGCGGTGGCCAGTCCGGGGGCGGCGGCGTCGGTGCCTTCGGGAGCGGCCTCGGTCGTCATGCCCATTCATTCTATTGCGGCGTCGCTGCGGCGCCCTCGATCTGCAGCGGAGTTCTGGAGAGGCGCCTCGATGAACGAGCACCGAGCTCACCGTTTCGCCTGACGCGCCGCACGGCGCATCCCGCGGCGCGCGAGCGATCACTGACCAAGTGGCTCTCTGCCGACGGCCCGGCCAAGACCTTCCCGCTGGGCGGCATCAAGGACCCGCCGCCAGCGGGCGCCGTGACCGCTGCGGGCCATCCAATTCGATTTGCAAGGAACGGGGTCTGACCCCGTTCCTTGCAAAGTTCGGAGACGTCCGGCGCGCTGGTTCAGTGGCCCGTCTTCACCGGCACCGCCATGAAGCGGCTGCGGTAGAGCATGCCGGCGAGCACGAATGCGCCGAGGAAGCCGAGCGCGATTGCGATTTGTGCGGGGCCGACGAACGCGAAGGTGTCTTTCGGGGCGAGCGAGGGCCAGATCAACACGTTGCGCTCGAGCCAGAACCCGAACAACGAGACACTCGCTACGGGGCCGATGAACCACCAGGTCTTCTTCGGCACTTGGCCGAGCAGGAACCAGAACGGGACCACCCAGATACAGATCCACGCGAGCAGCGAGACCTTGACCCACGGCTCGGCGATGCGGTCCCACCAGCCGGACCAATACCAGGTGTCCATCAGGAACTCGGAGCCGAGGCGCGCTTGGAAGAACTGCGTCTCTTCCGGAAGGTTGCCGTACCAGATCACGAGGTACTGCGAGAAGAACAGGTACATCCAGAAGATCGAGAACGCGAAGATCAGCTTGCCGAGATCGTGCAGGCGCTCGCGCGTGATCTCGCCCTCGAGGCCGGGGTGATTGCGGTGAAAGACCGCGAGCACGGTCGTCGCGGTCACTGCGGAGAGCAGCCCGCCCCACGCGAAGAACGCGCCGAACAGGTTCGAGAACCAGGTCGGCGTCAGTGACATCACCTGGTCGAAGCAGACGAACGACCAGCCGAACGCGTACGCGAGGCAGATCAGCGGCGCGAGGTTCTTCATACGAACGCGCGCGGCTTCCTTTTCTTCCGTGCTCGCAGCGGGCGTCGCGAGCTTGCGCGACGACGCGAGGAACACCTGCGAGAGCACCGCGAGCAGCACGAAGATCGTCAGATCCCATGTCGCGAGTCGATCGGGATTCAGCCAGCGCTCTTTCGGCAGGAACACTGGAAACCACGGGAAGACGTGGTGCCTCAGAATCGCGTGGCCCGCTTCGACGACGTAGTACCTACCGCCGAAGATGTCGATCGCGGCGAGAACAGGCGTGACGACGGTCCACGCACCGAGGCTCTCCGACAGCCGGCGCAGCGGGCCGGGCCACTTCGCGCCGACGATCGTGAAGATGCACGAGAGCACGACGCCGCCCTGCGCGAGCGCGCCGAAGTACAGGTAGTTCACGTGGAACGCGCGCCAGACGGTGTCGGCGTCGCCGGTCGCGAAGCCGAAGCCGAGCCCGAGCAGCGCGAGCGCAGCCGCCGGCAGCGCGAGCTTCGAGAGCGCGCTCGGGCGGATCTCGTCGACGTAAGCGGGTGCCGCGCTCACGGCTGGCCTCCGTTCTGCAGGTGCCGGACGTAGTTCACGATGTGCCAGCGGTCTTCGGGCGCGATGCGCTGGTAGCTGGGCATCCGGTCGCCGCCGACGCGAATCAGGTTGTAGATGTACCCGTCGCTGCGGCCGATCGCCGTAACAACCGGGAACACGCCCGCGAACGGCCCCGGCTTCTGCAAGTTGCCCATGCTGACCGGGCCGTCGCCCATGCCGGCCGGGCCGTGACAAGTGATGCAGTAGATCTGGTAGACCTGCTTGCCGCGCGCGAGCGACTGGAACGACGCGGGCTGCGTCGGATCGGGCCGCGTCGGATTCACGAACGCCGCAACCGCGGCGTCGTACGCCGCCATCGTCTGCTCGTTCATGTCTTCCGGCTTCAGCCGCGGGACGCCCGGCGGCTCGGCGCCCTGCTGCACCGCGCCGTCCGGAGGCATGAACGGGTTGATCTGCGGCTTGCCGTCGGCGCCCGCGTGCTGCACGCGCTCGAAGGCCTGCACCGCCTTCTGCCACTTCATCTGCGGGAACCAGTCCTCGCTCCACTGCTCCCAGCAGCCGACGTTGCCGGCGACCACCCACAGCAGCGAGAGCGCGAAGCCGAGGTCCGCGCGGAGGTGTCTACGCGGCGACAAGATTCACCTCCTTCGCGTGGTGAGCGCGGAGCAGCGCGTCGACCTCGGCGACGTCGCGATCCTTGCAGCTCACCGCGAGCCCGAACTCTTCGGCCGAGAAGCGCGCGCTGTAGGCGGCGTCGTGCTTGCCGAACGTGCCGTACGGGAGCCGGCCGACGACGAGCAGGCCGATCAGCGTCGCGAGGCCGCCGAACAGAATCGTCAGCTCGAAGCCGATGATCGTGTAGGTCGGGATCGCCGCGAACGGCTTGCCGCCGATCATCACCGGCCAGTCGTAGGAGGTCCAGATCGCGAGCGCGTAGCCCGAGACGACGCCTACCAAGCCGCCGATCAGCGTGAACCAGCGCACCGCGCTCGGGCGCGGATCGAGCGCGTCGTCGAGCTCGGGAAACGCCGCGGGCGCGTAGATCTCGAGGTCGAGGAAGCCGCGCGCCTTCAACCGCTTCGCGGCCGCGGCGACGTCGCCGGGCGCGTCGTAGATTCCGACGATCTCCGCCATCTCAATGAGCTCCCGCCTTCGCGTGCGTCTTCTCGTGGATCGCGAGCTCCTTCACCTCGGCGATCGCGATGAACGGCGCGCCCTTGATGAAGAGCAGGATGAACTGCGCGAAGAACGCGAAGCTGCCCGCGAAGATGATCAGCTCGGCCCACTGCGGCGTGTAGATGTTCCACACCGCCGGGTCGTACTCGCGTGAGAGCGACGTGATGATGATGACGTAGCGCTCGAACCACATGCCGATGTTGATGAACGTCGAGACGATGAAGATCGTCGGCAGATGGCGGCGCGCCTGCTTGAACCAGAAGACCTGCGGGAAGACGACGTTGCAGGCGATCATCGTCCAGGTCGAGAACCAGTACGGGCCGGTGAGACGCAGCCAGAACGCGGTCTGCTCCGCCTCGACGGCGCTGTACCACGCGACGAAGTACTCGATCCCGTACGCGTAGCCGACGATCCACGACGTCAGTAACAAGAACCGCGTCATGTTCTCGAAGTGGTAGTCGGTGATGTACTCCTCGAGGCCGTAGATGCGGCGGAACGGAATCATCACCGTCAGCACCATCGCGAAGCCGGAGAAGATCGCGCCGGCGACGAAATACGGCGCGAAGATCGTCGCGTGCCAGCCGGGCACGATCGACATCGCGAAGTCCCAGGACACGACCGAGTGCACCGAGAGCACAAGCGGCGTCGCGAGGCCGGAGAGGTGGAGCACCGAGCGCGAGTGCGCCTTCCACTGCCGCGAGGTGCCCTGCCAGCCGAGCGCGAGCGCGGTGTAGATCAGCTTGCGCAGCCCGGTCGCGCGGTCGCGCGCGATCGCGAGATCGGGGATCAGGCCGATGAAGAAGAAGACGATCGAGATCGTCGCGTAGGTCGAGATCGCGAACGTGTCCCACTCGAGCGGCGAGCGGAAGTTCACCCACAGCCCGCGCTGATTCGGGTACGGCAGGATGAAGTAGGACTTCCACATGCGGCCGACGTGGATGCCGAGGAACTGGGCGGCCGTGAGCACCGCGAACACCGTCATCGCCTCGGCGCCGCGGTTGATCGCGTTGCGCCACTTCGCGCGGAACAGGTAGAGGATCGCGCTGATCAGCGTGCCGGCGTGGGCGATACCGACCCAGAACACGAACGTGACGATGTAGACGCCCCAGAACATCGGGTGCGTGTATCCGGCGATGCCGAGGCCGAGATAGATCTGATAGACCCAGGTGGCGCCCGCGGCGCCGACGAGCGCGAGCGCGGCGAGCAGCAGCGTCGCCCAGCCGAGCGACACGCCCTCCATCACGCCCAACAAGTCGCGGTTGATCTTCGAGTCGCTCGGCTTCGGCACCGGGCGCATCGCCTCGGCGACGGAGATGGCAGGCGGCGGCGTCATCCTGGGCCCCTCAGACCGCAGGCCCGCGCACGACCTTCGAGAGGTAGGTCACGGCGGGCCGAGTGTTGAGAACGTGGAGTGCGTGGTAGCCGCGCTTGCCTGCGGCTTTCTGCGAGACGGCGCTGGCGCCGTCGCGCAGGTTGCCGAACGTGATCGCGTTCGAAGGACAGGTTTGCTGGCAGGCGGTCTGCACCGCACCGTCGGCGATCACCGCGTCGTGCCCACCGGCGTTCTTCGCATCCTGCCGCGCGAACTGGATCCGCTGCACGCAGAACGTGCACTTCTCCATCACGCCCTGCGCGCGCACGGTGACGTCGGGGTTCAGCCCGAGCTCCATCGGCGAGGGCCAGCGCTGGATCTGGTTGTCGAAGTAGTTGAAGCGGCGGACCTTGTACGGGCAGTTGTTCGCGCAGTACCGCGTGCCGATGCAGCGGTTGTAGATCATCCCGTTCAGACCTTCCTCGTTGTGGTAGGTCGCGATCACGGGACACACCGGCTCGCACGGCGCGGCGCCGCACTGCTGGCACATGATCGGCGCGTTGCGCACGTCGACCTCGCCGAGCTTCTCGCCGCTCGGCGCAGTCTGGATGCGCCCCATCTCGTTGCCGAAGTCGGTCTGGCCGTCGCCGACCCAGCGGTCGATGCGGAGCCACGTCATCGGGCGGACGTTGCGGACCTCCTGCTCGCCGACCACCGCGACGTTGTTCTCGACGTAACAAGCGGTGATGCAGGCGGTGCAGCCGGTGCACTTGTCGAGGTCGACCGTCATGCCCCAGCGGTAGGGCGATTCCTTGATGCTCTTTTCGCCGCGCGCCTGGAAGGTCGCCGCGTACTGCTCGTCGGCGGCGTCCGCTGCCGGGTCGTACGGCTTCAGGATCTCGTGCGATTCGTGGTGCTCGCCGTGGCCGGCGAGCGCCGCAAGCGTGGTCACCTCGCCGAGCTGGCGGCCGCGCTTGTTATCGGAGAACTGCAGCATCGGCAGCCGGCGGTGCTTGCCGGCGTTGGAGACGGCCGCGCGCTCCGCGAGCCACGCCTGCCCGCCCGCTTCGTCGGTCGCTGCCGAGAGCAGGTCCGCGACGTTCACGCCGCGCGCCACACCCGGCATGCCGTTGTCTTCCTTCGACGCATAGCGCCCGACCGTATGGCCCTGGCCGGTCGGAATCGCGATCACGTCGTCGCGGATGCCGCCGCGCACGAACGCCGCGACCTCGAGCTCGCCCGCGCCAGTCGCCACCTTCAGGATGTCGCCGTTCTCGACGCCGAGCTTCGTCGCTGTCGCGAGGCTGATCTCCGCCCAGCTCTCCCAGAGCACGTGTGTGACGGTGTCCGGGATCTCCTGGAGCAGCGCGAGCGCCGCGCCGCGGCCGTCGGAGAGATTCACGTGCGGGAACGCGAGCAGCGTGAGCTCGCCCGCGCCGGTGAGCTCGGGCGCCGCGACGTCGAGCTTGCTCGCGTCGAACGCGGCGTTCGCCGCGGGCGCCGTCGCCTCGAACACGCCGCCGCGCAGCTGTGCCGCGCGCGCGTCGGTGTCGGCCCACGCCGCGGCGACGATCGTGCGGAAGTCGCCCGCCGGCAGCGCCGCGCCCGCGTTCGCTGCGCGCGCGATCGCGAGCAGCGTGTCGGGCACCGAGCGCGTGTCGTAGAGCGGTCGGAAGCTCGGCTGGATCATGCCGCGCACGCCGCTGCGCGAACGCACGTCGCCCCACGATTCGAGCGGCGCGTGATCGGGCAGCACGAGCTGCGCGCGCGCGCTCGTCTCGTCGGCGGCGCTCGCGAACGCGACGACGAGGCCGACGTTCGAGAGCGCGTCCGCGAAGCCCGCCGACTTCGGAAGCGAGTAGACCGGGTTCGCGTGGTGGACGAGCAACACCGAGATCGCACCGCTCTTCATCTGATCGGCGAGCGTGAGCACGTCGCGGAACTTCGCGCGCGAGCGCGCGTTCGCGATTTCCGGGGGAATCGTGACGCTGCGGCCGACCGCGCCGAGCACCTGGTTCAGCACGAGCACCGCCGCGTTCGCGCCGACCGCGTGGCGGCTCGTGACCGCGACACCGGGCGGGAGCGCGAGCGCGCTCTTCGCCTTCGCGAGCGCGCGGCCGAGCTTCACGATCGTCTCGGCGGGAATGTCGGTCTGCGACGCCGCGCTCTCCGCGTCGTAGCGCGCGAGCGGGCCGGCGAGCAGCGCAGCGTTCGCGTCGCCCCCGAGGCCGCCCTCGATCGCCGCGCGCGCGAGCGCAAGCGCGAGCACGCCCTCGGAGCCGGGCCGCGCCGCGAGCCACTGATCCGAAGAAGAAGCCGTCAGCGAGAGCCGCGAGCCGATGTAGACGAGCTTCGCGCCGCCGTCGTGCGCGTGCGCGTCCGCGTCGATGTCGCGCGCCTCGGCCCACTGACGCTGGTGCTCCACCGGCGACGGGCCGCTCTCGAACGTCTCGGCGCCGAAGTCGAGGATCAGGTCCGCGCCCGACAGATCGAAGACCGGCTCGCTGGCGACGCCGAACACGAGCCGCGTGGCTTCGCGCAGCGCCTCGCCGCTGAACGGCAACGTGGTCACGCGCTTTGCGCCGAGCGCCGCGACGACCTGATCGATCACGGTGTTGGCGGTGTCGCCGGGATCGCCGCCGAGCACCGCGGTGCCGGCCGGATTCTTCTTCACCGCGTCCGCGACCAGCGCGATCGCGTCGTCCCATGAGATCGGCTGCAGCGCGCCGCTCTCGTCGCGCTTCATCGGGCCGTGGAAGCGATCGGGCGAGTACGTGCGCCCGACGCTCGCCTGCGCCTTGCTGCATAGCCGGCCCTTGTTGATCGGGTGCTCGGGATTCCCCTCGAGCTTGATCGGGCGCCCTTCGCGCGTCTTCACGACGATCCCGCAGCCCACCGAGCACTCGGTGCACGTCGACGCATAGAAGACAGGGCGGCCGGGCGTGATCTCCTCGGGCTGCACCACGTACGGGATCAGCTTCTCGACCTTCTCCGCGCAGCCGGCCGCCGCCGCGCCGCTCGCGCCGACGCCGACCAGCTTCAGGAAATCACGACGTGCGATCTCGGGCATCACTGTTCCTTCGCGGCCACGCGCTGCGTGGCCTCGCCCACTCTTAGTAGTGGCAGGTCAAGCAGTCCTGCGACGCGCCGTTGTCGCGGTGGCACTGCACGCACCAGCCCATCTCGAGCTTCTTCGTGGGCAGGCCCCAGGGCCACCACTTCGTGTCCGGCGTCAGCATCACCTTGTCCATGGTCTCGACCGGGCCGTGGCAGGTCTGGCACTGGATGCCGAGATCGCTGCGCCGCAGGTGCGCCTGATGCTGGAACTTCACGTGCTCGGGCAGCCGGTGGATCTGCGTCCACTGGATCGATTCACCGCGGCTCCACATGTCCTTCAGCGTCTGGATCCCGGAGAGCTCGTCGTACTCGGCCGGGAACTGCTCGTGGCAGCCCATGCACAGCTCGAGCGAAGGCACGCCGGCCGCGCGCGAGCGATCGGTGCCGCTGTGGCAGTACTGGCAATCGATCTTCCACTCGCCGGCGTGATGCTTGTGGCTGAACGGAATCGGCTGGACGGGACCGGTGTCCTCGTCCTGAACCAGCGCGGCGGCGTGCGAGGCGCAGGCTGCCGGCGTCGGATAGTCCCTGTTGAACTCCTCCGGAATCTCGATCTCGAGATCCGGGTTCGCGAGCTTCGCTGCCTTCAGCTCGTGCGCGCGGCAGACGCTGTCTGCGCGCAGCGGCTCCTTCGCGGAGGCGGGAGGCGTGCTGCCGGGCGCGAGGAGGAGGGCTGCGCCGGCGCCGAGGGAGAGAACCGAGAGCAGGACCAGACGTCGGGCGGGGCGATGGCTTCCCATGCGATGTACGAGGCGCCCCCTGCGTGCGGGAGTTCGATTTTCGCGCAACCACCAAAGCCGCGAGGACGGTGCGCGGCCGGTCGAAGGCGCGCGCTTCTTAGCGCCTTCCATTTCTCAGTTCAATGCGAAACCGCCAGCGTTTTCGACGGATTCCACGCCGTCGCGCGTGCGCCGCGTGACAGACTCGCGAGCGCCCGGCGACCAACTTTGCAAGTCGTGGGGTCAGACCCCGAATCTTGCGTTTTCCTCTCCTGCGCACGACCTCGAGCACGAGAACGCGATGATCGACTTCACACCCAGCGAAGAGCAGGCGCTCGTCGTCGAGACGGTGCGTCAGTTCGCGGAGAAGGAGCTGCGCCCGCTCGCGCGCAAATGCGAAGAGGCGCGCGCGCTGCCCGACGACGCGCTCGCGCGCGCGCACGAGCTCGGGCTCGTCGCGAGCGCGCTGCCGGCGACGTTCGGCGGCGGCGGCGAGCGCAGCGCGATCACGGCGGCTTTGATCGCCGAGGAGCTCGCGTGGGGCGATCTCGCGCTCGCGCTCGCGGTGCTCTCGCCGGCGCTCGGCGCGCTGCCGATCGCGGACTTCGGCAGCGACGCGCAGCAGCGCGCGCAGCTGCCGCGCTTCCTCGGCGACGCGTTCGTTCCCGGCGCGCTCGCGGTCGCCGAGCCGCGCATCGGCAGCGATCCGTTCCGCCCCGCGACGACCGCGCGCCGAGACGGAAGTGATTACTGCCTCGACGGCGCGAAGTGCCTCGTGCCGTGGCTGCCCGGCGGCGAGCACGTGCTCGTGACCGCGAGCGAGGGCGGCGCCGCGCAGCTGTTCGTCGTGCCGCGCAGCGCGCCCGGCCTCGTCGCGACGCCCGACGCGGTGATGGGCGTCTCCGCGCTGCCTCTCGTCGACCTCACGCTGCGCGGCGTGCGCGTGCCCGCGGACGCGAAGCTCGCCGCGTTCGACGTGCGCCGCCTCGTCGCGCGCGGCCGCAGCGCGCTCGCGGCCTGCGGCGTCGGCGTCGCGCGCGCCGCGTTCGAGGTCGCGCGCGACTACGCGAAGGAGCGCGAGGCGTTCGGCACGAAGATCGCGCAGAAGCAGGCGATCGCGTTCCTGCTCGCGAACACGGCGATCGAGATCGACGGCGCGCGGCTGCTCACGTGGGAAGCCGCGTGGAAGCTCGACCGAGGCGACGACGCGCTGCGCGAGGCGACGCTCGCGTGGAATCAGGTGAAGCGCATCGCGCTCGACGCCGCCGACGCCGCCGTCCAAGTGCTCGGCGGCCACGGCTACATCCGCGACTACCTCCCGGAGCTCCACCTCCGCAACGCCCGCGGCCTCTCCGCGCTCGAGTGCATCGCCTACCTCTAGCTAGCCCCCGAGGCGCACATGCCCATCTCGTTCGACATCTCCCCTCGCTCCGCCGCGGCACGCGACCATTTCCACGCGATGGCCGCGGACCACATGCGCCCGATCGCGCGCAAGTACGACGAGGAAGAGCACGCGCTGCCCTCGGAGTGGGTCGACTGGTACTGGCGCACCGGCCGCTTCGTGCAGCCGGGCGGCGAAGGCGCGAGCGACGGCTTCGTCCAGGTGTGCATCCAGGCCGAGGAGCTGTGCTGGGGCGACGCCGGCCTCTACCTGAGAACTCCGTTCGCCGGCCTCGGCGGCTCCGCGGTGGCGGCCACGGGCACGCCGGAGCAGAAGCAGAAGTACCTCGCGGTGTTCGGTGACCGCAGCGCCGAGCCCGCGTGGGGCGCGATGGCGATCACCGAGCCCGGCGCCGGCTCCGACAGCGCCGCGATCGAGACCACCGCGACGCTCGACGGCGACGACTACGTGCTCAACGGCACGAAGATTTTCTGCACCGGCGGCGAAGGCGCGGCGACCTCGCCCGCTGGCTTCGTCGTCGTCTGGGCGACCGTCGACAAGAGCGCGGGGCGCGGCGGCATCAAGGCCTTCGTGGTGCCGTCGGGCACGCCGGGGATGTCGATCGTCGGGCTCGAGCGCAAGCTCGGCATCCGCGCGAGCGACACCGCGACGCTGCGCTTCGAGAGCTGCCGCGTGCCGCGCGCAAACCTGTTAGGCGCCGAGAACGTGAAGCGCGACGACGCGGACGCGAAGCAGACCGGCGACAAGGGCTTCAAGGGCGCGATGGCGACCTTCGACGCGAGCCGCCCGCTGGTCGCCGCGATGGCCGTCGGCGTCGGCCGCGCCGCGCTCGACTGCGTAAAGGAAGAGCTCGCGAAGAGCGGCATCGCGCCGCGCTACGACGCGCCGCCCGCGGAGCTGACCGCCTACGAGCGCGACCTCGCCGAGATGGAGGCCGAGCTCCAAGCCGCGCGCCTGCTCACCTGGCGCGCCGCCGCGATGATGAACCGCCGCCTCCCCAACAACTTGGAGGCCTCGATGGCGAAGGCGAAGGCCGGCGCCGCCGTCACGAAGATCACCCAGAAGGCCGTCGAGCTGCTCGGCCCGCTCGGCTACTCGAAGAAGCTGCTCGTCGAGAAGTGGATGCGCGACGCGAAGATCAACGACATCTACGAGGGCACGCAGCAGATCAACCTGCTGATCGTCGCGCGGAGGATCCTCGACTATTCGAGCGCGATGCTGCGGTAGGGGACGTTCATTGACGAGTTGAACGCGAAGCGCCGCGCCGCCATGCTCGCCGCAGCTCGTCAATGAACGTCCCCGCCATCTCGGAATCGCGTCAATCAACGTCCCCTGCCCGCGAGGCGCGCATGCCCGTCCCCGACGACCTGATCGCAATTCTCATCTGCCCCGAGTCGCGGCAGCCCGTCGCGCTCGCGAGCGCCGAACAGCTCGCGCGCGTGAACGACGCGATCCGCGCCGGCAACGCGTACAACCGCGCCGGCTCTCGCGTCGAGAAGGAGCTCGCCGAGGCGCTCGTCCGCGAGGACGGGCGCGTGCTCTATCCCGTCGAGGACGGGATCCCGGTGATGTTGGTCGAGGAGTCGATCGCGCTCTGAGCGCGCCCTAGCCGCTCACCGCCACTACCGCCGCGAGCGCGTCGGCGAGCTCGAACGCCGGCTTCGGCGAGGGCGAGCAGCGCGCGCTCACGAGGCCGCCGGCGCGGTTCAGCGCCTCGCGCGTCGCGTCGGCGAGCGGGAAGCGCGTCGTGAAGGTGAGCTGCATGCGGTCGAGGTCGATCTCGCAGCTCTGCACGCCGCTGGTCTCGGCGATCAGTGAGTACGCGACGCTGAGGCCGTAGACGTCCGCGAAGTCGAGCTCGTGCAGCACGGAATCCTCCCCTCGATGGACCTAGTGGCGCGCGGAGCTGAACGACGACGGCAGCGGCGGCGCGAGCGGCGCGCTGCGGCGTGCGCGCGGCCGCTGCCGGGCCGCCGCCGTGCTCGCGTCCGCCGCGTGCACGAACGCCTCGATCTCGTCGATGCGCGCCTCCGCATCGCGGCGGCCGAGGTCGACGAGCGTCTCGGTGTACGCCGAATCGAACAGCAGGTAGCTGCTGAGGTCGGCGCTCTGCGCGTCGGGCGTGCCGAGGCCGGCGAGCAGATAGCGGAGCACGCGCGGCATGCGGTGCTCGAAGCGCTTCGCGACGAGTGCGAGATCCTCCGACGGCCCGAACAGCAGCGGCTCGATGTGGCGGATGCCTTCTTCGTGCGCCGCGAGCACGCCGTTGCCCTGCTTCGCGACGAGCGCGTTCATGCGTCGCAAGTGATCGAGGTCCGCGTCGAGGTGGTCGAGGAAGATCGTGTTCATGAACACGCCGTAGAGCTGCGCGAGCGGCGGGCACGCGAGCGCGCGCGGATCGCCAGCGTCCGCGTGCCGCGCGCTCTCTTCGCGCGCGAGCAGGCTGGCCGCGCTCGCGGAGCGAACGCCGATCGCGAGCAGGCGCCGCGCGCCGAGCCGGATCGCCGGGCTGAGCGGCGCGACGAGCCGCAGCGCGCCGTCGCCGAACCACGCCTCGCCGGCCGCGGTGTCGAGCGCGACTGGCTCGAACACCATCGGGATCGCGGCCGACGCGAGGATGTGCCGGTGCGTCAGCGCCACCGGCAGCACGACGCGGCGGCTCTTCAGCCAGATCGCGTGCCCGCGCCGCCCCTCGACGAACGTGAACGAGCGGCCCGAGTGGTAGCTGGTCGCCGAGATCGCGACGGCGTGCAGGTTCCCGCGCCGGATCGCGTTCGCGATGCCGCGCTTCGGGAACGCGTCGCGCAGCGTCCGCTCGAGCGGCGCCGTATCGAGCAGGCCGGTCGTGACGGTCCTTCCGAGCACACCGCCGAGCGTGAGATCGCGCGCGAGGCCGGCGGCCGTGCACGTGAGCGCGCGAAGATCGCTGCGGAAGACGCGCTCGAAGCTGAGGTTCCGCCAGACGTCGGCCAGCTCGTGGGCCGCCGCGCCGAAGCGCTCGCCGCGCGCCGCGAGCATCGCGCCGTTGATCGCGCCGGCGGAGGCGCCCGCGACGACCCGGAACGGCGACGGGCGCGCCCGCAGCGACCGCAGCTCCGCGATGCGCTCGAGCACGCCGGCCTGATACGCACCCCGCGCGCCGCCCGCCGTCAGCACGAGTCCCAGCATTCCCTGGCGCGTAGCAAGCGAGATGCCGGCTGCGCAGTGATGCGCGCACGCGTTCGGCGCCGAATGTGCTGAAGAGTTGTGCGCGGGCTGCCGCGCGATCGAACAGCCGGCCGGGCGCGCGCCGCGATGAGCCCGCTTCGGCTTCGGCACGCGCCTTGCTCTTTGCCCGCGCATGGCCGCCGCCGCCGCGTTCGACGAGATGCGCGATGACGCCGGGGTTCGGCCGTCGTATCAGGCCGTCCACGACTGGCTCGCGAAGACGCCGGCGCTCGAGCTGGAAAAGCTCAGCCGCGAGGCGGAGCTCTTGTTCCGGCGGCTCGGCATCACGTTCGCGGTCTACGGCGAGGGCGGCGATCCGGAGCGGCTGATCCCGTTCGACGTGGTGCCGCGCGTGATCGCGGCCGACGAGTGGCGCACGCTCAGCGCCGGCCTCGCGCAGCGCGTGCGCGCGCTCAACGCGTTCCTCGCCGACGTCTACGGCCCGCGCGAGATCCTGCGCGCCGGCCGCATCCCCGAAGCCGTCGTGCTCGCGAACCCGAGCTTCCGCGCGGAGGCGATCGGGCTCGTGCCGCCGGGCGGCGTGCACACGCACGTCTCGGGCATCGACCTCGTGCGCACCGGGCCGGCCGAGTTCTTCGTGCTCGAAGACAACTGCCGGACGCCGTCGGGCGTCTCGTACATGCTCGAGAACCGCGAGGCGATGCTGCGGCTGATGCCGGACCTGATGACCGGCCACCGCATCGCGCCGGTCTCGCGCTACCCGGAGGAGCTGTTCGAGACGCTGCGCTCGGTCGCGCCGCGCGGCGCCTCCGATCCGACGATCGCGCTGCTGACGCCCGGCTCCTTCAACAGCGCCTACTACGAGCACGCGTTCCTCGCCGACGAGATGGGGATCGAGCTGGTCGAGGCGCCCGATCTCTACGTCGACGACGGCTTCGTGATGATGCGGACGACGCGCGGGCCGCGCCGCGTCGACGTGATCTACCGGCGCGTCGACGACGAGTACCTCGACCCGCTCGCGTTCCGGCCGGACAGCGTGTTGGGAGTCCCTGGGCTGTACGCGGCGGTTCGCAGCGGGCGCGTCGCGCTCGCGAACGCGATCGGCAATGGCATCGCCGACGACAAGGGCATCTACCCGTACGTGCCCGAGATGATCCGCTTCTACCTCGGCGAGGAGCCGCAGCTCGCGAACGTGCCGACGTTCCGCTGCGCCGAGCGCGACGCGCTCGGCTACGTGCTCGAGAACCTCGCCGAGCTGGTCGTGAAGGAGACGCGCGGCTCGGGCGGCTACGGGATGCTGATCGGGCCGACCGCGACGCGCGCGCAGCTCGCCGAGTTCGAAGGGCGCGTGCGCGCGCGGCCCGGCGACTACATCGCGCAGCCGACGCTCGCGCTCTCGACTTGCCCGACGCTCGTCGAGTCCGGCGTCGCGCCGCGCCACGTCGACCTGCGCCCGTTCGTGCTGATGGGCCGCGAGATCCGCATCGTGCCCGGCGGCCTCACGCGCGTCGCGCTGCGCGAGGGCTCGCTGGTCGTGAACTCGAGCCAAGGCGGCGGAACCAAGGACACCTGGGTATTGGAGGCATGACGTGGCCAAACGGGGTCTGACCCCGTTTGGCCATCTCCGAGAGTCGGATGTTGAGCCGTACCGCCGACAGCTTGTTCTGGCTCGCGCGCTACATGGAGCGCGCGGAGAACGTCGCGCGCATCCTCTCGGCCGGGCATCGCATGGCGAGCCTGTCGGCACAGACCGGCGGCGTCAGCAACGAGTGGCAGTCGACGTTGATCGCCGCGGGCTGCGCGCCCGGCTACCGCACGGTGCACGGCGAGATCGCGGCCGAGAGAGTGATCGACTTCTTGTTACGGGACGAGCGCAACCCGTCGAGCATCCTCGCCTGCTTCGAGACCGCGCGGCGCAATGCGCGCCAAGTGCGCACCGCCCTCACCGCCGACATGTGGGAGACGCTGAACGAAACGTGGCTCGAGCTCGGGAAATTCCCGCTCGAGACGGCGAGCCCCGACGCCGTGCTGCGCTTCCTCGAGTGGGTGAAGCACCGCTCGCTGCTGTTCAACGGCGCCTACATGAACACGATGCTGCGCAACGACGCGTTCTGGTTCGTGCAGGTGGGCACCTACCTCGAGCGCGCCGACAACAGCGCTCGCATCCTCGACGTGAAGTACCACGTGCTGCTGCCGCAGGGCGAAGGCGTCGGCGGCCCGATCGACCACTGCCAGTGGGAGTCGATCCTGCGCGCGTTCTCCGCGGTGCGCGCGTATCACTGGCTCTACAACGAGCGCATGGCGCCGTGGAACATCGCGGAGCTGCTGATCCTGCGGCCGGAGATGCCGCGCTCGCTGCTGCACTGCACCGCGCAGCTCAGCGAGGCGCTCGACGAGCTCGCGAGTCACTACGGCGCGCGCGCCGAGTGCCACCGGCTGGCCGGCGGGCTTCACGCGCGGCTGCGCTTCGGGCGCATCGACGCGATCCTGACGGCGGGCCTGCACGAGTTCCTGACGCGCTTCGTCGAAGACAGCGCGCTGCTCGGGACTGCGATCACCGAGTGCTATCTCACGGCGAATTGAGGCGGGCGGTTGCGGCTCCAGATTCGGCACGAGACCACGCACCGGTACGAGCCCGCGCGCGGGACGCTGGCGCAGCTCGTGCGCCTGACGCCGAGCGACGGCCCCGCGCAGCGCGTGATCGCGTGGCGCGTCGCGGCCGAGCTCGCGCGCGCGCCGCTCGAGTTCCGCGACGGCTACGGCAACGTGTGCCACCTGTTCGCGCTGCGCGACGTGCGGCCGGAGATGCGCATCGTCGCCGAGGGCGAGGTCGAGACGTTCGGGGCGAGCGAACAGAGCGGCAGCGAGCTCGTGCCGCCCGGCTACTTCCTGCGCGCGACGCCGCTCACCGCGCCGACGCCTGCGATCGCCGCGCTTGCGCGCGAGGCGCGCGCCAGTGCCGGCGGTGACGAATCGAGCGAGCTGCTCGCGCTCGCCGAGCTCGTCTGCGAGCGGATCCCGCACGACTCCGCACAGACCGACGTGACGACCCGCGCGGGCGACGCGCTCGCCGGCGGCGCCGGCGTCTGCCAAGACCGCGCACACGTGTTCGTCGCCGCGGCACGCGCGCTCGGCCGGCCCGCGCGGTACGTCTCCGGCTACTGCTACGGCGCCGCGACCGGCGACGAAGGCGCGATGCACGCGTGGGCCGAGGTGTGGCGCGAGAAAGGCGGCTGGCTCGCGCTCGATCCGTCGCTCGGCGACGTCGCCGCGCGCGGCCACGTGCGCATCAGCGTCGGCCTCGACTACGCCGATGCCGCGCCGATCCGCGGCGTACGCTCGGGCGCAGCGCGCGAGCAGCTCGGCGTGCGCGTGCGCATTCAGGCCGAGCAGACGCAGCAGTGAAGAAGCGATCAGGAGAGCTCTCGATGACTTATTGCGTCGCGCTGAACGTCCGCGACGGGCTGGTGATGCTCGCGGACACGCGCACGAACGCGGGCAACGACAACGTCCGCACGTTCCGCAAGCTGCACGTGTTCGAGCAGCCCGGCGAGCGCGTGCTCGCGCTGATGTGCGCAGGCAACCTCGCGGTGAGCCAAGCCGTCGTGAACCTGCTGACCGACGGCGTCGAGACCGAACGCGGCCGCGAGACGCTGCGCGAAGCCGCGAATGTGTTCCGCGCCGCGCAGCTCGTCGGCCTCGCGGTGCGCCAGGTCTATCAGGTCGACGGCGAGGCGCTGCAGGCGCAAAACGTCTCGTTCGACGTGTCGTTCCTGCTAGGGGGACAGATCGCCGGCGGCCCCGCGCGCCTGTTCCAGATCTATGCAGCCGGCAACTTCATCGAGGCCGGCCCCGACATGCCGTTCCTGCAGATCGGCGAGCACAAGTACGGCAAGCCGATCCTCGACCGCGCGCTCACGTACGAGACGCCGCTCGAAGACGGCGTGAAGCTCGTCTTGATCTCGATGGACTCGACGCTGCGCAGCAACCTCACCGTGGGCCTTCCGATCGACCTGCTCGTGCTGCGCGCCGACGCGCTGCGCATCGAGCGCCAGCGCCGCATCGGCGAGGACGACCCGTACTTCCGGATGATCCGCGAGCGCTGGTCGTCGGCGTTGCGCGAGGCTTATCAGGGGATTCCGCGGCCGAGCTGGGATTGAGCGCAGTCAGCTCGCCGCTTTCGCGCGCGCGCGTTCCCAGCGCGCCGTCGCGTTGCGCAGCAGCGCGACCGTGAGCTCGACCGAGATGCGCTTGCCGTGCTCCGGCATCGGCGCAGCCGAGTGCATGCGGCGCCGCCACCGGCGGTCGCGCGCGTTAGCCTCGCGCCTCCCAGCGAGGACCGGGCGTGAGAATCGCGGTGATGGGCGCGGGCGCGGTCGGTTGTTACTACGGCGGGCTGCTCGCGCGCGCGGGGCACGCCGTCACGCTGATCGGGCGCGCGCCCCACGTCGAGGCGATCCAGCGTGCGGGCCTCCGGCTCGAGACGCGCACGTTCGACGAGCGCGTCGCCGCGGCGGCGAGCGCCGACCCTGCAGCGGCCGCGGACGCCGAGCTCGTGCTGTGCTGCGTGAAGTCGACCGACACGGAAGAGGCCGCGGCGCAGCTCGCGCCGCACCTCGCGCCTGCGGCCGTCGTGCTCAGCCTGCAGAACGGCGTCGACAACGCTGCGCGGCTCCAAGCGAAGCTCGCGCAGCGCGTGATTCCGGCCGTCGTGTACGTGGGCACCGAGATGGCCGGCCCCGGGCACGTGCGGCACCACGGCCGCGGCGAGCTCGTGCTCGGTGCGGCGCCCGAGAGCGAGCGCCTCGCCGCGCTGCTCTGCGCGGCCGCGATCCCGACGACGCTCAACGCCGACATCGACGGCGAGCTGTGGGCGAAGCTCATTCTCAACTGCGCGTACAACGCGCTCTCGGCGATCACGCAGCTCCCGTACGGCGTGCTGCGGCGCAGCGAAGGCGTCGAGGCGGTGCTGCGCGACATCACCGCCGAATGCCTCGCGGTCGCGAGAGCGGCGGGCGTCGTCGTCCCCGGGGATCCGTGGGAAGCGGTCGAGCGCATCGCGCGAACAGTGCCCGGCCAGCACTCGTCGACCGCGCAGGACCTCGCGCGCGGGCGGCGGAGCGAGATCGACCACCTGAACGGCGTCGTCGTGCGCCAGGGCGAGCGGCTCGGGATCGCGACGCCGGTGAACCGGGTGCTGCATGCGCTCGTGAAGGCGATCGAGGGCCAGCAATTGGAGTCGAGCACGGACTCATGCAAAACGACAATTCGTGCCTGACCCCACTTGCTGCCAATTGCCGTTCAAGCCGAGCGTGCGGATCGCGGCGTCGCCGAAGGTGAAGAGGTGCCGCTACTGGATCGCGGACGTCACGAGGAGAACGAGCTCGTCGGCATCGGCCGGTTGCGAGGGAGCCTGGCCGGGGGCGTTCTCGGAGCGAACGATCTCCACCGGAAAGATCGTCGCGCCGCCGTGGCCCTGGATGCTCGCGAGCCGGCGCCGGATCGCCTCCGTACGCCGAGCGAACAAGTCGCGGTCGGCGGAGCCCGGCGACGCGCGGCGACCAACAACGAGCAACACCGCATCGCGCGCGGACTCCAGCGCCTGCGCGGCTGCAGCGAGCGCCGGCTCGCCGGCGAGCATTTCGCACGAGCCCCGGGCGAAGCGCACGGACGTCGCGGGCGGAGGCGGCCCCGAGACGAGCCGCTGCTCGATCACGACGTGCGCGATCGGCGCCCGCTCCTCGGGCTCCGGCGAGCTCACCGCCCACACGAACACGACGACGGACACGAGGGCGACTGGAATGGCCCAGCGCAGCGTCTCGAGGCAGCGCTGAAAGCGTCGGTACACGAGCTGAAACGCCGCGTAGTCGAGAATCCGGGCGAGCCACGCGTCCAGCGCCTGGAAATCCGCGTCGGCCTTGGGGTTCGCGCGGCTGCGATTCTCCGCCGCTCCGTACTGGGTGAAGAAGAAGGCGAGGTCTGCGTGCCCCGGCGGCAGGAAGTCGTCCCGTTGCTCGTCGACGTCCCCGCATACGTCTGCGAGCTCTTTCTCCTTCGTCGCGGCCCGCATCCGCGACGCGAACACCTCCGCCGGCCGTAACACGTCGATCGCCGAGCGGATCGCCGCGAGGAGCGCCACGATCGCGCCGCCGAGACCGATCATCGCCGCGAGCCAGCTCGTGCTCGCGAACGCGAGATCATCGACGTCGGAGAGCGAGGTTCCGAGCGCGAGCGCGGCGCCAAGCTGGGCGAACGCCGCGATCAGCCACTTGACGGTGTCGCGGATGTCCTTGGTGGCGCGCGCGTACTGGCCGCTTTCGGCGTCCCCGTCCTGCTCCGCCACGGCTCACCGCTTCTTCGGGAGCAGGAAGAGGCGCAGCGGGTCACCGATTCGCGTGCCTCCGGCGAGCTCGCAGACGCCCTGGATCTCGCCGATGTCCAGAGCGAGGCCGCGCGGGATTTCGACCGCCAGCTCGTTCGACTCCAAGCCCATCAGGCCGCGCGCGAACTCTTCGCCCCGCGTCCACGGGATCGTGAAGCTTGGGAGATCGAACGGATTCTGCTCCGCGGGCATGTAGATCATCACCTTGTGCCGATGGCGGGACGGCAACGGCGTCGGAACCCGAACGGGCTCGGGAGGTGCTGGCGCCGGAAGCGGACTCGGGCGCGGCGCCTTCGTCCGCACGGGCTCCGCTTCTCTCTCCGTGGCGGCCGCGGCTCGCTGCGGAGGCGTGATCGTCACGCTCTCGTCTCCACATTCGATCGTCAGCGTGTCGTCGTCGTTCCATTGCACGCGCAGGCTCATCGCGGCCCTCCCTCCGAGTTGCGCCGGGATCAGGAGAAGCCTGCGCCAGCGGAGGGCGCCGCCGATGTGAACGAGTTCACAGCGGGCCGCCTGCTCGAACGCGCTACTGCGCGAACCCGCGCTTCTTCAGCTCGCGCACGTATTCGGCGAGCTGCGGGTCGGCGGCGACCAGCTCGGAGGTCTTGCCCTCGTACTCGGCGGCCTCGCGCTCGAGCGGAGTGCGGTCGATCGGGAGATCGAGGTAGCGCGCAGCCATCTGCACGAGCGCCAAAGTCCCGCGCGGGTTCGGCGTCAGCGGGATGTAGTGCGGCAGGCCGGCCCAGAAGCTGACCGTCTCGAGGCCGATCCCGGGGTAGATCGAGCCGAGCGCGCCGGTGATCCCGGTCGGGCCTTCGTAATTGCTCTGGCGCAGCCCGAGCTCCTCCATCCGCTCGGGCGGCCACGCGAAGCCGGTCACGTGCACCGGCAGCGAGTAGACGACGTCGGCGAGGAAGGCGCCGAGCATCACGACGCGCGAGACGCGCAGCTTCTGCGCGAGCCGCACCATCTCGTCGCACCACTTGCGCCAGTGCGTGTGCGGCTCGGGGCCGACGCCGATCACGACCTCACAGCGCCCCGGGATCACCGCGTAGCGCAGCTCGAAGCGCGGCCACGTGATCACGCGGCGGCCGTCGTCGGCGTGCGAGACGAGCGGGCGCTGCACCGTGAAGTCGTAGTAATGCTCGCCGTCGATCTCGCCGAGCGGCGCCGCGCCGAGCGCGTTCGCGATGAATTCGGCCGCGTTCGAGGCGGCGTCGCCCGCGTCGTTCCAGCCCTGGAACGCGAGGATCAGCGCGGGCGCGTGCAGCTCGGGCTCGACGTCGAAGCGGATCTCGTCGGAGACGGAGGGCATGGGCGCAGGATTACAGATCGCCCCCGCGCCCGCGGCCCTTCTTTCGGGCGCATGAAATGACCAAACGGGGTCAGACCCCGTTTGGTCATTTCACGAAGCGATAGCCGTGGCCGCGCACGCTCTCGATGTGCTTCGGCTTCGCGGGGTCGACTTCGACGTAGCGGCGCAGGCGCACGATGAAGCTGTCGACGACGCGCGTCTGCGTGTCGGGCTTCAGGCCCCAGACGGTCTCGAGCAGCTCGCCGCGCGTCACCGGCTCGCCCTCGTGCACGATCAGCTCGCGCAAGAGCGCGGCCTCGCGCGGCGTCAGCTGGATCGTGCCGCTCGGCGTCGCGAGCTCGAGGCGGTCGAGCTTCGCGACGACGTTCCCGAACGCGATCTCGCGCGGCGCGCCCGGCTCGTCCGCGACGTTGTCCCACTTGCGGCGCCGCAGCAGCGCGCGCAGCCGAATCAGCAGCTCGTCGAGGCGGAACGGCTTCGTCAAATAATCATCGGCGCCCTCCTCGATGCCGCGCACGATGTCGCCGCTCTCGTCCTTCGCGGTGAGGATCAGGATCGGCACGAAGTTGCCCGCGGCGCGCGTGCGGCGCGCGATCTCGAAGCCGCTCATGTGCGGGAGCATCACGTCGAGGATCACCGCGTCGGGCCGCGGCTCGCGCGCGAGGCGCTCGGCGGCCTCGGCGCCGTCCCCAATCACTTCGACCTCGTGCCCCTCGGCTTCGAGGTTGAACGCGAGGCCCTCGGCGAGGTGGGCTTCATCCTCGACGACGAGGATGCGCGCCACCTAATGGCTCCCGGCCGCGTGCGGCGGAGAGGCCGAGTGCGGCGCATCCGCCGCTTCGACGCCGGCGCCCGGCGCCGCGCGCAGCGTCACCGTGAAGCGGCTGCCGCGGCCGAGGCCCTCGCTGCGCGCCTCGACATCGCCGCCGTTGCGGCGCACGAGGCTGCGGACGATGAAGAGCCCGAGCCCGAGGCCCGCCGCGTCGCGCCCCACCTGATAGAAGCGCCCGAAGATCTTGCGCAGCTCGCGCGGCTCGATGCCGATCCCACGATCCGCAATCTCGGCCCGCACGCGCCCGTCGGGCGTCTCCGCGAGCGCGACGCGCACCTCGAGCGGCGGCTGCGAGTACTTCACCGCGTTCTCGATCAGGTTGCGGAACACGACGCCGAGCTCCGCCGCATCGCCGAGCGCGGTGAGCGGACGCTTCCTCGCGATCGCGATCGCCTCCTCGGGCAGGCCGTGCGCGCGCCGCACGTCGTCGGCCGCGGCGCGGATGATCGCGGTGAGGTCGACCGGATCGCCCGGCCGCACGCGCACCTTCTCCTCGCTGCGCGCCGCCGCGAGCACGTGCATCACCGTGCGCTCCAGCCGCGCGACGTCCTCCTGCATGCGCGCGAGGAACGCGCTGCGCCGCTCGGCCGAGAGCTCGTGGCGCTCCAGCGTGTCGAGATAGAGGCGCAGCGCCGCGATTGGCGTCTTCATCTCGTGCGTGACGGCGTCGATGAACGCCTGCTGCCGCTGCCCCGAACGGATCTCGCGCACGAGCCAGATGCACAGCAGGAGCAGGCCCACGAAGATCGTCAGCGCGACCAGCAAGCCGAGCACGATCGCCGCCCAGTACGCCGCCGTGAGCCCCGACTCGGACGGCCGCCAGCCGCCGACGATGATCACCTGCCACGCGATGCCGAGTGCGAGCGCCAGCACCATGAGGGTGATGCCGAGCGCGAGCGGGTAGCCGATGGAGCGGCGGGGCATGCGGAGCTCCGAGATCGGGGCAGCGTAACGAGTTGGGAACTCGACTCCGCATGCCTGGAAGCCTGGAAGGGGCGACATCCTGAGCCTGCGTCGGGCCCGCCGGCCGCGTCGTGGCTCGCATAGACTGCTCTGCATGGTGTTGTTGCGGGCGGGCTCGGCGCTGGCGTTCGGGCTCTGCGCTTTCGCCGCTGCATCGAGCGAGCTGCCGCCTGCGGGACGCTGCCCGGGCGACGCGCCCGCGACGGGCCCGACAGCCGAGATCGACGCCTCGCGCTCCCCCCTCCGCACCGGGAGTGTGATCGAGCACGAAGACCTGCCGTCGCTCCGCGGCTTGCTTCCAAGCGAGGTGTGGCAGCACCGTGACGTGTTCTTCTTCGAGGGGATGCGGCTCACGATCGGCGCCTGTCACCGCCGCTACGCCTCGTCCCGCTCGTACGCGGCCGCGAGTGCCCGCGATGCCGCGCACGCGCGGCTCGACGAGGCCGGCAACCTGATCGATCACATCGCGGGTCTCCCGTTCGCTGGGGACTCGATCGACGGCGACGCGCCGGATGCGGGCGCGCGCTGGGCGTGGAACCTGGAGCGTCGCTATCGCGGCGCAGGGCCGATCGGCTCGTTCCGCCTCGTCGATCTTCCTGACGCGCGCGCGCTCGCGAGCCTGACGACGCCGCAGGTCTTCGCCGGCGAGTTCTTTCTCGTGCAGGCCAGCGCACGCGCCGACCTGGCGAGTCGTCGAGAGCCCTCGCAGAAGAACATCTGGGTCGCGGGAGGCGTCTTCCGCGAACCGCCCGATGCGCGGCACCTCGCGTGGCGGCAGTATCGCTCGCTCGAAAGCGCAGCCAACGCACGCCGCGCCGACGACGTGTTCGTGTACCTGCCCGACCTCCGGAAGCTGCGCCGCGCAGCCGGCTCTCACAGCGACGGCCTGTTCATGCCCCGCTACCGCGCGGCGGGACAGGGCAACGCGCGCGTTGTGCCATACGGCCAAGGCGGTCGCATCGGCTCGCTCGAGGCGGGGCACGGCGGCACGCTCGCATTGGGGGAGGACATCGATCGCGGCTTCACCGGCCTCGCGCTGCGCCCGAACGCATGGAGCTGGCGCGTCATCGCGGAGCGCGAGCTGATTGCGCCGCTCAACGCCCGGACCGAGGGCTGGCCGCTTCGCGACGATAGGAATTACGGGCCGAGCGGCCTCTCGCTCGCGAGCGATACCTGGGACGTGCGCTGGGCCGTCGCGATCGAAGGCCGCGCCCGAGACTCGGCCGCCCCGTTTCCACGCGTCACTTATTGGGTCGACGCGCAGAGCGCGCATCCGCTCTACGTGATTCGCCGCGCGTCCGGCGGCAGCGTCCGCGAGGTCGGTGTCCTCGCGCATCGGTACAGCGGCGACGTCGCGAGCTACCCCGCGTTCCCCAGCGGCGAGCCCGCGAACGTCTTCGACCCCGTCGCGGCCGCGTTCCTGACGCTCCCGTCGGGCGGCTGGCGACGCGAGAGCTGGGACGCACGCTCCGTGCCGCGCGATCCGCAAGAGCTGCGCGCACTGCTGTCCACCGACGGGCTCGTGCGCGGGCGATGACAGCGGCCGCCTCAGAACGCGTAGCGGAGCTTCACGTAGACGTGGTCGAGGTCGCGCACTGGCGAGAGGCCGTTCTCGACGTAGCTGAACTCGCTGAGAATGTTGTCGTCGTTCACCGAGAAGTCGTTGATGCCGCGGAGCCGGCGCGTCCAGCCGCCGGTGAAGATGCCTACACCGAACGTCGCCGAGACCGCGTCGCTGAAGCGCCATGAGAGCTCCGGCAGGAGAGCGCCGGAGTGTGAGCGGAAGTCCCACACCACGTTCGCGCTGAGGCCGAGACGGTCTTGCAGGTAGCCCGTCGCGACGCTCGCCAATAACAAGAACGTCCACGGGCCGTCGGCGGTCATGCCGCGCCGGTAGCCGCCGATGTAGCTGACGAAGAGCTGGCTGCTCAGGAAGAACGTGCGGTGATCGTTCAGCGCGCGCAGCCAGGTCGGTCGTTCCGCCGAGATCGTCAGGTTGACGGTGTCCACGCCCGACAGCCCCTCGTTCGCGTTGTTATTCGCGTAGCGCAGCCCTTCCTGCCACGTGAGCTCGAGGCCCCAGCTCGTGTCCGTGAGATCCTCGGCGAAATCCGCCGAGAAGCCGAGCACGTTGCGCTTGCGGTAGGTGAGCTCTGCCGAGCCGAGCCCGCCCCAGACGAACTGGCGGCGCCCGTAGACGCCGTTGCCGCCGGCGCGCCGATGCTTGCGTGAGACGCGCGTCAGCGAAGCGAAGCCATCCACGAGCTTGCAGTACTGGGGCTGCGCGAACGAGCAGCGGCCGCGCGCGAACGCGCGCAACGGATCGCACTTCGAGAGGTCGGTGGTGTTCGGCTCACAGCCGAGCGCGGTCGCGAGCATCAGCAGGTTCCACGAGAGCGCGGCGGTCTCGCTTCGGAACGGTTGGCCGGTGAACGGGTGAACCAGCCCGGCCACCGACCCGTCGACGGCTGCGTCGTAGCCCGGCATCCCCGGGCCGAGGCAGCCGGGCAGCACGAAGACACGCCCGGCCTCGAAACGCGTGCAGACGGCTCCGCCCGTGAATCCAGCCGTCCCGGGCTGGGCGACTGCGGCGTCCGTGGTGAGCCAGTCGGGGTTGCTCGCGGTGCCTTCGATCCACGGAAATGCCTGGAACAGCGCGCTCGCCTCGGCGTTCAGCAGGTCGATGCCCTGCAGATCGCACTGCGTCGCGAAGAACGCGCCGCAGCCGAGCAGGGCCTGCTGTTGTTGGGTCAGGTTCACGTCCAACGCGTCGCCGTACCACAACACGGCGGTGAACGGGTCGACGCCGGGCGGCGGCGGCGGGACGGGGCCGTCGCGATTCAGGTCGACGAGCGGCGTCGGAATGCCCACGAGCAAGCCCGCCTGCCGGATGCTCGGATTGATCGCGAGTAGCTGTGCGTGAAACGCCGCTTTCGCAGCGGGTCCGGTCGCGACGAGCTCGTCGAACGCTTCCACGCCGACCGCTGAGCCGGCCAAGATGTTATTCCAGATCGCGACATGCGTGGGCGGGCCGTTGGGAATGTCGCTCGGCAGCCGAGTGCTGTTCCAGAACGAGACGCCACACGCGCCCGGATCGACCTGCGACACCGCGCCCACACTCGCGCCGCAGACGAGCGCGAAGAGCTGCTGGTTCGCGCTGTGCTCGAAGAGCGCGTTCTCGGGCAGCAGACACGCGGGCTCGGAGCCCGTCACGCAATCGCCTCGATCCATCGCGCGGCGCGGCCGACCGGTGCGGGGGTCGACGTTGCGCGAGTACTCGAACAGGATGCGCGGCGTCGGCACGTCCTCGAACCCGTAGTAATCACTCACGGAGAAGCTGAAGCGGTCCCAGCGGAACTCGACGCGCGCGCCGTATTCGAGCCCGTTCGCGTCGTGCCACGGCTTCGGCGGCCGGTGTTCGCCGGCGATCCCCGCACCGGTGATGCCGTGCTGCCAGAGGCCGAGCCCTTTGTCGCAGGCCGGCCGCGGCGTGAACGGTTCGCCGCAGATGCCGAGGTCCTGAGGCTCGAATTTGTCGAAGACCGTCGCGAGCTCGAGGCGCACGTCCTGCAGCGGCCCGACGTCGTAGAACGAGTAGATCCCGCGAAGCGCGAAGACGGGGATGCGGGACTCCTCGAGCGACGTCAGCGGCCCGAGAGCGACGTCGGTCGGATTCCACTGATCCTGATTGCGGAACAGCTCGGTCTTCCCCCAGACGATCGTCTGCTTGCCGACGCGCAGCCAAAGCCTGCGCTGCGCCGCTTCGAAGTCGAGGTAGAGCTCGCGCAGCTCTTTGAGCAGCTGCTGGTTCGCGCCGTGATTCCACTGCAGCTCGCCCACTGTGAAGTACTGGTCCGTGGAGTCGAACACGTCGCGCCGCAGGCGGTCGCGCACCGCGCGATTCGGAATGAACAGCCCTTGCGACTCCCACTCCTCCGCTGCGTCGGAGACTCGGCGTTCCGGTGCCGGTCGAAACGGCAACGCGTAGGCGCCGGCGCTCCCGAGCAGCGGATGCAGCTCGCCTGCATCGAACGGATTCACGCGGTCACGCAGCCGGCCGATCGGATTCAGGTCGCAGGTGTAGTTGAACAGCAGCTCGCGATTCCCATGACCGCGCAGGCTGTCCTCGCGCAGTGCGCGCGTTCCGATCCGGCAGCCGCGCTCGTGCGCGAGCACGTAGTAGCCAACGTCGTCGCCGGGCGCGGCGAACGAGCCGCGCACGCCATCGGCGCCGACGCTCGCAGCGAACAGCTCCACGAGCGACGGCCCGAACAACGCCGACGTGGCGACGCGCCGGCCGCTCGGAAGATCCGCGTTGGGCACGCCATCCGGGCCGATCAGCGCGCCGTCGAGCCGCGTCTCGTCGTCGAAGGAGTATGCGCGTCGGTCGTAGGTGGCCTGCGTGCCCGCGTCGCCTTCGCGCCGCCCGTGCTGAAGACGCGCAGGCAGCTTGCCGGGCTTGCGCCCGAACGCGTTCGCGCTCTCGAAGATTCCGCAGGCGTGCGAGTACACGCAGTCGAACTTCACCTCGGCGCGCGCAAACGCCGAGACGGCGCTGAACGGGCCGAAGCCGTTCGGCGCGAGCCGAGCCTCGGCCTCGACGTTCAGCACGTGCTGCCAGCCGTAGAGGTCCCAGTCGTCGCTCGTGCCGAAGTCCTCCCAGCCGAACACCACGCGCATCTCGTAGTAGCCGTGCACGTCGACCCGATCGCGCCAATTCGAGGAGGGCTCGGCGCCCGAGCGCGTCGCGTTCTCCGCTGGCTCGGCGAGCGTCGCTCTGGCGAGCAACACGAGCATCGTCGCCCACGCAGCCGGCAGCGGGCGCGCTCCGTCCCTCCGCATGCTGCCTCCGCGTCGGCCCGCTGAGCAGCTCGCAACCTATTACGGGGGGCAGCCAATCACAACGAGAAAATGCGAACGGCGCTGCGGCCCAGCGTCACGCGCGCTTGGCCGTGAACCCGAACACGCGACTCGTGAACGGGTTCATGAAGCGGCCTTCCGGATCGTGCAGTCGCGCGAGCGCGACGAACGCGTCGAAGTCCGGGCCATACAGGCGGCGGAGATCGCCCGGGCCGAAGCTCTCGCACCACTTGCCGAGGTGCGGGCGCGCGCCGATCTCGCGCATCCGCTGCTCGGCGGCTCGGTAGTAGGTCGTGAAGCCCGCCGAGTCGTTGCAGACGAGGTCGATCCACGTGCAGCGCCGCTCTCGCCCGGGGCCGATCAGCGCGCGCGTCTTGCCGGCGGGCGTGAAGCGCACCTCGAAGAGCGTGTACGGCAGCGCTTCGCCGCGCTCGTACAGCTCCTCGTAGAGCGACAAGAATTGGCGGCAGGCCGAGAACGTCTGCTCGAACGGGACCGTGAACTCGAGCTCTTCGTGGAGGTGATAGAGCGTGCGGTTGAACGCCGCGTTGCTTTCGAGCACGAGGTCGGTGCCGCGCTTCAGCCCGTGCGCGAGCGACGAAAGGCGCGGGAGGAGCCGCGCGTACGCGAGCGCGTTTCCGAACCACGCCGCGAGCAGCGCGTCGAGCGAGATGGTGAGCCACTCGCGCAGCGCGCCGAGCGTGGACTGCGCGGCCTCGCTGCGATCCCAGGTGTTGACCTGGCAACGCTCGCTGAACGGAAACAAATAGAGGCTCACGTGATCGTGGCTCGCGTGCAGCCGCTCGAAACCCTGCTCGACGTCGTCGATCGTCGACAGCCAGACGCGCTGCTCGACGTTGAAGCGCTTCACGGCGCGCACCGTGACTTCGGTGATCAACCCGACCGCGCCGATCCCGCCGATCGCGGCGCGGAACAGCGCGTCGCTCGGCGTCACGTCGTGCGGCTTCCCGCCGCCGTCGACGACCCGAAGCGCGACGACGTGCTCGCTGACGAATCCCCAGTCCCGGCCGGTGCCGTGCACGTCGGTCGAGAGGATTCCGCCGAGGCTCTGCGCATCGTGGGAGGGCAGCGCGGCGAACGCGAGGCCGTCGGCGAGCAGCAGCGCGACCGCGTCGCGCACGCGCGTGCCGGCCCGGAACGTCACCTCGCCGCGCGCGAGGTCTTTGCGCACGATGCCGGCGTAGCGGTCGAGCGAGAGCAGCGTCTCCTCTGCGAGCGCGCCGGGATTGAACGAGTGGCCGGAGCCGAACGCGCGCACCGCTTGGCTGCTCACCACGGCCGTCACGATTTCGGCCTCAGTTGCCGGCTGCACGAATCGTTGCGGCCGATTCCGAATGCGGCGCGCCCAGTTTTGGAAGAGGCCGCCGCGCACGCGCCCTTCGAGCCAGAGCACGCGCCCGAGCGTGAGCGCGTTCACGAGGATGTTGAGCGCAGTGAAGACGCCGACCCGGAAGTAGCTCGAGAGCCGGCCCTCGCCGGTGCCGTCGGCCATGAGACGCTCCGTCCCCCGAGGCCGACTCTGCGCGCGGATCGCGGGCGGAGGCTGTGAACGGTTTCACAGCGCGAGAGAGTCCCCCCCCGCCGCCGTGTTGGACGAGTAGCTCAGTGATCCGCAGCGCCCGCGACGACGCGGATCCACAGCGCGAGCAGCACCGCCCAGCTCGAGAAGTAGGCGGCGATCCGGTAGTTCAGCACGTTCGCGCCGGTGTGGATGATCGTGTGCACGAGGCGCGCGGCGACGTAGAGCCACGCGAGCACGACGAGCCACCTGCCGGACTGATCCGTCGCGATCGCGGCGAGGCACGCGACATAGAACAGTGTCGGCGCCTCGAACAGGTTCACGAAGTGGCGCGCGAGCTTCGCCGAAGCCTCGGGCTCGGAGCCGCCCTGATAGATCTGGAAGAAGCGCGGATTGACGGCCCCCGCGCGCACGGAGCCGAGCCGCGAGACGAAGAGCCGCCCGAGCGTCGAGGCCGTCAGCAGCACCATCGCGAACATGGGGTAGACGAGCGCGTGCGGCTGCATCTGAGCGAGGTCTCCGAGGCGCGCGGCCGACGCTACTCCGCTCCGGGCGCAGCCGCCTTCCTCGCGCCGCGCCCGCTCTTCAATCCTTCGCGGCCGCGAGCGAAGCACGCGCCTTCGTTCCCGGCTTCAGGTTGCGATCCACCAGCGCTTGGATCGAGTCCGTGCGCTCGATCTCGCCGAGCCCCCACGTCGTGAACGTGGCAGGCGTGTGGATCTCCTTCGCGAGCAGCGGATTCGAGAAGATCTGCGTGAACGCGTCGTACGCGACCATGTGGGTCAGCAGCCGGCCGAACAGCGCGCCCTGCTCGGGCTTCTCCGCGAAGATGCCCACGACGTACTCGACGTCGTCGATGCTCAAGTAGCGCTTCGCAAGCTCTTCCCGAATCTCGGCGTCGTCCGTCAGCTCGGCGAAGCTCCTGCAGCGCCCGAGGCCGAACTGCACGCGGTACTCGTTGAACGAGCGCAGCCGGAAGTCTCGGCCCATGCGGATCGCCTTGGACTCGGCCTCCCACAGGAAGCCCGGCGTGTTGAGGAGCCCGATGCGGCCGGCGGGCTGCCGCGAGGCCGCGTCGATCACCGTCGCGAGGCCGGCCTTCTCGAGCAGCGCGTTGTTGTTGCGGAACTCGAGCGGGCCGTAGTCGACGCCCGCAACGTGCACCTTGTCCGGCACGAGCCCGTGCCAGCGGTAGAGCAGGTCGAACTCCGCGGCGATCCAGTTCGTGCGGTACCAGCGCTCGTCCTCGAAGTGCCCGGCTCCCGCCTCGAGGCGGAACAGCTTCGCGCCGAGGATGTGGTTGATGTAGTCCTCGACCACGAGCTTCATCAGGAGGACGATGTTGATGTTGCGCGCGGTCTGGAACAGCCGCTCGTCGCTCCAGCCCGGGTTTCGCTCCTGCAGCCCCGCCGCGAGCCGGTTGTGCTCGCGCATGAAGATCGTGCTGATTGCGACGTAGCCGATCGACGAGTTGCCGCGCTCGAGCCCGGTCGCATAGAGCTTCGATTTGCGAGCGGGCGGGAGCCCCTTCAGGAGCTCGTCGAGCGTCGCGTCGTCGTAGCCGAGCGGCCAATTCCGGCAGTCCGCGAAGCGCGGGTCTTGGCACTTCGGGTCCGTACAGCGCGCGTCCTGCGGCCGATACGCGGCGCGAAGCCGCCAGCCGCCGGCGCCGTCCGGATCGCACGCGCGGTCGAGCATCTCCTCGCCGTCGATGAGCTGGCTCTTCAGCCGCCCGCTGCCGTCTTTCGCGCGCAGTGCGTTCGTGGTGACGGCGTTCAGCCCGTAGATCTGGCAGAGATCGATGTCGTGGTTCGAGGTGTTACGGCGCCGGTCGCGCGGGTCGAAGCGCAGCAGGCTGTCGGTGAACCATTGCGCGAAGAACGCGAACAGCACGCTCGAACGCGACTTCTTCATCTCGCCACGCCGCGCGAAGAGCGCGGTGACGTCGCCCATCAGCCCCTTCGCTTGGTCATATTCGGCGTCGAACGGAAGCCGGGCGATGTACGCCGGATCTGCGGGCTCGAGGTGGCGGCCGGAGAACTTCTTGTCCGTGAGGCTCGGCCACGATGTGTAGTCCGAGACGTAGTCCGGCGCGGCCGTCTGGGCCGCATCCGCCGGCGACCACATGCTGAACGGCCGCGGACGCGGCGTCGTGCTGTCCGCGTAGTCATTGATCACGAAGCGGCTGACGGGCCCGCCCAGACCGATCCAGTTCGCGAGCCTGACTGCGTCGTGCTTCCACATGCGCGCCTCCTCGGGCGACCGCCGTCGCCGTCGAGGCACGCATACGCTCGTGTATGGCGCGCGGGTATGACGTGGTTCACACGCCGCGCATTGGGTGCTTGCGACTCCGAGCGCGGACTACTCCGCTACCGGCGCGGCCACCTTCTTGGCTGCGCCCCGCTTCGCGCGCGCCTTCGCGCTCTTCGCGGCGGCCGCCTTGCGCGGGCTCGCGCTCTTTTTCTTCGCACGCACGACGCGCGTCGTGCCCGGGTCGAACTTCTTGCCGAAGCGCCGCCCGCCGCGCGCGGCCTTCTTCTCAGGAACCTCGCCCGCAGCGGCGGCTGCGGCGACCGGCGCCTTCGGCGCGCGCTTCCCGCGAGCTGATACGGGCTTCGCGCCTTCTGCCGGCGCGGCGCCCGCCGCGCCCTCGCCTTCCGCTTCCTTCGCCTGCTTCCCGCGCGGCGGGAACTCGAAGCCGTGCTTGCCGGTGTCCTTCAGCACGAGCTGCGCGCTGAACGGGCGGCCGTGCCGCGAAGTGAAGTCGGTGAGCAGCTCGGTCTTGCCGTCGCGCAGGTAGACGAGCGCCTCGTCGCGCGTGATCTCGCGCTTGCAGACGGTGCGCGGGAATACGAACAGCGCGTGGTCGGGCTTCTCGGGCTTCTCCGGCGGCTCGGCGCCCGCCTCGCGCGCGGCCTTCTTCGCGGCTCGGAAGAGTGCCTGCGCTTCGGCGTCGGCGACCCAGGCCGTGCACGCGAAGTGCGTCGGCGTCTCGATCACCTGGCACTCTTCGCCGCCGAACGGGCACTTCGCGAGCGGCTCCGTGTTCACCTCGTACTCGGGCGTCTCGACGGCGGCCTCTTCGTTCCAGCCGGCGGGCACCACCTGGAGGCGCCACTCGTCGCGGTCGACCTCGAGGCTCGCGCGGTAGGTGCGGCCACTGCGCGCGGTGAAGCCGTCGAGGACGGGCGTGCGGCCGTCCTGGATCAGCGCGGCGACGGCGCGGCGGTCGAGGTAACGGCCCGAGGTGTCCTTCCAGAAGCGCATCGGGCAATCGGGCGTGCCCTCGGGCAGGTTCGGGGCGGGCTTGCAGCGGTAGAACCAGGCCATCTCGATGACAGGCCGCCCGCAGCTCGGGCACGAGCCGAGCTCGGCCTCCTTCGCGTAGAGCGCCTCGTACTCGAAGGTCTTCGCGCGCTCGACGATCTCGGCCGCGTAGTCGCGCATCTCGCCTAAGAAGTCGTCCGCGGTGCGGCGGCCATGTTCGACTTCGCGCAGGTGGAACTCGATCTCGCCTGTTAGGGACGCAGAAGCGAGCCGGTCTTCGTGGATGCGCTTCAGCGTGTCGATCAGCCGGATGCCCTTCACGGTGGGCCGCAGCGCCTTGCCTTGGCGCATCGCGTAGCCCTTGCCGATCAGGTTCTCGATGATCTCGGCGCGCGTCGCGGGCGTGCCGATGCCCTTCTCGTGCAGCACCGCGGCGAGGTTCTCGTCGTCGAGGTCCTTGCCGGCGTTCTCCATCAGCGAGAGCAGGCGGCCTTCGGTGATGCGCGCAGGCGGCTTGGTCTCTTCTTCCTGCGAGAGCACCTCCTGCGTGCGCACCGCGACGTCGCTCGCTTCGTCGCGGCCGCGCGCGAGCGCCGGCAGCGGGCCCGCGCCCTCTTCGTCCTCGCCGGCCGGCAGCACCTGACGCCAGCCGGGCTCCATCAGCGCGCGCGTGCGCGTGCGGAAGCTCTCGCCGCCGGCCAAGGTGGTGCGCTCGACGCGCTCCCAGAGCGCGGGGCCGTGGAACGCGCCCAAGAACCGGCGCGCGACGAGGTCGTAGAGGCGGCGCGCGTCGCCGCGCATGTCGGCGCGCGGCAGCACGCCGGTCGGGACGATCGCGAAGTGGTCGGAGACGCCGGAGTCGTCGAACACGCGGTCGGCGTTCAAGAGGCCGTCCCGTAACAAGCGCTTCGCGCCGGCGGCGTAGTCCTGCACGCCCTCGCCGCGCGCGTCGGCGAGCTTGCGCAGCACGCCATCCACCGTTGCGCGGTAGTCGTTCGGGAGACAGCGCGAATCCGTGCGCGGGTAGGTGAGAACCTTGTAGGCCTCGTAACAAGCCTGCGCCGCGCCGAGCGTTCGGCGCGCGCTCCAGCCGAAGCGGCGGTTGCCTTCGCGCTGGAGGCTCGTGAGGTCGAACAGCGGCGGCGCGCTCTCGCGGCTCGGCTTGCGCGTCTCGCCCGCGAGCGCCTGGCCGGCGCGTGCGGCGGCGACGATCGCGTCGGCGCGCTCGCGCTCGAAGATGCGGTCGTCGCGGCGCTCGGAGTCGTCACTCTCCGCGAACGCGGGGTCGAACCAGGCGGCCGCGTACGTGTGGTCGGGCGCCGCGAACGTGGCCGTCACGCGCCAGAACGGGCGCGGCACGTGGGCGAGCACGTCGAGCTCTTTCTCGACGAGCAGCGCGAGCGTCGGCGTCTGCACGCGGCCGGCGCTCCACGCGCGCGTCTCCTTGCGGCTCTTCAGGCGCTTGGTCAGCGCGCGCGTCGCGTTCATGCCGATCAGCCAGTCCGAGTACGCGCGGCACTCGGCGGCCTGCGCGAGGCCCTCCATTTGCGCGCCGGGCAGCAGGCGCTCGAAGCCGTCGCGGATCGCGTCCTGCGTCATCGACTGCAGCCAGAGCCGCGAGATCGGCTTGCGCGTCTCCAGGTACTTCGCGATCTCGCGGAAGATCAGCTCGCCCTCGCGGCCGGCGTCGCACGCGTTGATCAGGCGGTCGACGTCGTCGCGCTTGGCGAGCTTCTCGATCACGCGCACGCGGTCGGACTGGCCCTTCTTCTTCTTCCACTCGAACGTTTCCGGGAGGATCGGGAGCACGTCGAGCGTCCAGCG
>Ga0187894_10000302_pt1 | contig 66969 bp, 64 predicted proteins | sample GBC1701081metaG_FD_136650 | JGI IMG/M metagenome (GOLD analysis project Ga0187894, IMG submission 136650) | White microbial mat communities from a lava cave in the Kipuka Kanohina Cave System on the Island of Hawaii, USA - GBC170108-1 metaG ... | reverse complement strand
GAGATTGTTTGCGCTCCACTGCCCTACTTCCCCAACTGTTGATACTTCTGGTTGTAGCCCAAGTTCCATGAATAACTGTTCAATGGCGATTTGACTCAATTCAGCTCCAGCCACACGATAGCCGTTTGATAGCAACCAGGAAATATCAAGTGTTTTGCCGCACAACGGTACAAAAATACGCCTGCCCTTCGCTAAAGACAGCTCGTTGAAGTGTTTGACCAGTACTGGGTTAGCCGTGCTTTCGTGGAAGGCAATTTCTTTTTTCTCCCACCTCTGGTGCCAGAAACTTGGATCCATTTTCAATTCCATTCGCACAGTCGAGAGCCAATTGCAAGTCTGGTCGCTCGTTTGTTTGGTTTGACGAACGAGAGAGACACACCATACCCGCGCACAGATAGACTGTCTCTGGATCGCTCTCTCCTCCATCTGCAACGCCTCAATAACTCATTGCAAATACTTTCATTTTTGACACAACCACGTTGATTTTCCGTGATGGAATCACTTCTATAGTTGAATCGCCGACAAATTCTCCCGTAAAATTCCCTTCCCCAGTGTCCGACGGAAGGTTGATCTTCGATGAGATCTGCAGCGACGGCACAGGGCGTTCTTCACGCACACCACCACTCGGAAGACGGACTTGTCTTTTCCATCATCGGTCCGCTGGATTCTAACACGACCGGCCTGGCCTGGCGGACCGCGCTGAACAGTCTGCAACTGGCGAATCCGCGCCGCTTGATTATCGATGCGGCGCGGCTGACCTATTGCGACGGAGCCGGGGCGGCCCTACTACGGGAACTTTGCCGCCGTCAGAGCCGTCGACATGGAACCTACGAAATCCGATCTCTTGATCCCGCCTATCAGGCGCTGCTCGACTTGTACGAACGGTCGGAAGGCCAGAACCCGGAACCGGCTGCGCCGGCGGCCTCGCCGGTGGAACAGATCGGTCGTGCGACCGTCATGCTGGGGAACGACATCGTGGACTTGATCGCATTCGTGGGCGAACTCTGCGCCGCTTTGGGACGAGCGCTTCGGCATCCGGACCTCGTTCGGTGGAGGGATCGGTTCTTGACCGCCTTCCTTCTTTCCCCCCCAGACAGCAAGACACAATCGCCCATTCTCTTTTCCTGTCGCGCTTGGCCCAATCAATCGCTATAATCCTGCTCTCCGAGCGGAAGCCGAAGCAAACGGCAGCGTCGTGGGATGAATTAGCCAAGAGAGGGCATTGCATGGATCCAATCAAGTCGTTCATGGTTCCGAGTGAGAAGTTTATTACGGTTGAGCGGGGTACGGATGTGCAAACGGCGGCACGGCTTATGCGCGATCGCCGCATCAGCAGCCTATTTGTGACGAATGGAAAGGAAATCATCGGCATCCTTACGGATACCGATATGGTCCGGCGCGTGGTCGCGGCTGGAGTCGATACCCTCACGACAACGGCTGAAAAGATTATGTCGGCTCCGATTCTGACGATTGAAGAGGATAAGACCGTATTAGATGCCAGTGATCTCATGGCCAACACGCATATCCGACATCTCGGCGTGACGCAGGGTGGGAAAATGGTCGGCATGATTTCTGTGCGCGACATCCTGTTGTTCTTAACGAATCTCCGAAAGAAGTGATTCGATGGGGGAAAAGCCGGAAAGGGCGAAAAGCGATTTTCCTGGCAGTTTCCGTAGACACCCTCGGCTTTGGAACATGGGGCATGACTATACGCTCCCCCTCCTTCTCTTGGTCCTAGCCACGTTATCAAGCTGTGCCAACGAAAACCTCGTTGAAGTCCGCGCTGCTACGCCCGTTCAGACAGGGACCTTTCAGGCGCCCTACGATGCGCTGGCCACCTGTGCGAAGGAACGCATTACAACGGACGTGTGGCCCTTCGGCCCGCCCACCGTACACTGGAAGCGAGAGAAGGGTCTCCCGCTAATTCGTGTCTACGCCACCTACTCACGCTCCACGTTATTTGACGTCACGTTTCAACAAGCCCAACCCGGCCACACCGCTGTAGAATATCGTCGAGGCCTTGAAGGTCCCGACATCCAGAAGCAAATCTGGGGCATCATTGTGTCCTGCGCCCAACAAGGTCTTGCACCAGTCAACTAGCCTACTCCAACGATTGGACAGGATCATCAAGTGGCCATACATCTCTCCATTGTCATTCCAGCTTTTAATGAAGAGCATCTGATTGAACGCTGCCTGCAGTCCATTTCTGCATCACTTGCCGCAAATTTCACGTCCCGTCTCACATCGGAAATTATTGTTGTCGACAATAATTCCACCGATAATACGGCCAGCCTCGCAAGACAGGCAGGTGCTCAGGTCGTGTTTGAGCCCATCAACCAAATCGGCAGAGCCCGCAACGCCGGCGCAGCTGAGGCGACAGGAGATTGGTTGCTGTTCCTGGATGCGGACAGTGAGTTAAACCCGGGCTTGCTAGCTGATATCTTGCGATTGATCGAGGAAGGTAAGAGCGTGGGTTGTGGCTGCACACTACAGATGCAAGGCTTGCCATGGTGGGGAAACTGGATATTCCAACTGTGGAAGGGTACGTCGATTCTGTTTCGCTGGGCGTCGGGTGCGCTGGTCGTCTGTCGAAGCGACGCGTTTCGTGATGTCGGTGGGTTCGACCAGGAACTCTACGCTGCTGACGAAATACGATTAAGTGGTCATCTGAAGCAGTGGGGGCGGCAACGCGGTCTTCAATTCAGCATCTTGAGAACGCACCCGTTGGAGACTTCCTCACGCAAGATTGCCCTCTACTCCGCGCGAGAGATTATCGGTCAGATCTTGCGCGTCATGCTCCATCCTCATCAGACATTGCAAGACAAGAAACAATTATCGGTTTGGTATGATGGGCGGCGTTGAGTCAGGTTTATCTGGTTTCTTCGGTCTATTTCGACTGTTTGGTTCGACGAACGAGAGGAGCAAGTCGGACCCGACCATCAACGGTGTGATACTCTTTCGACCATCAGGAGGACACCAACCGTGACAGAACCGGAACCCATTCGGGTGTTTGACTCGCAGGGCGAGGATTATAAGCGCGCCTTTCAGGTCTTTCTCGACCACACCGATCAGAAACGGAACGCGAAACGGTTGTTGCAGAAGCTGGTGGACGACTTGCCCGCGCGCAAGGTCTTCATTGACGCCGGCGCCGGCAATGGGGAAGTCACCTGCGCCTTCGCCGGAGCCTTCGACCGCACCATCGCGATTGAACCGAACACGTATCTGTTGACCCAGCTCCAGTGTGCCATCCCACAGGCCGACGCCATCGGCACGTCGATTCTAGCAACCAATCCGAAGGTCCAGGGCGATTTCGTCCTCTGTTCCCATACTCTCTATTACATTCCGGCTGAGGAATGGCTTGCGCACCTCGAACGGCTCGTCTCCTGGATGTCCCCCACCGGCGTCACCGTTGTCGTGCTCCAGAACCGCGGCACCGCCTGCATGACGATGCTGGAACATTTCTTCGGGCACAGATTCGACCTCGGCGCGCTCGCCGACACCTTTCGCGCAAAACACGGCGACAGTTACGACGTCACCACGACTCTCGACCCCGCCCATGTGGAGACCTCAGAGGCCGCCGCGGCCTACACCGTCGCCGAATTCATGCTCAATCTCCTGCCAATCAGCCAGCCTCCTGCCCGGCGCGACCTGGAAGCCTATGTCGCATCAAATTTTGCCACCTCCGACGGCACTCATCGCCTCTCAGTCCACCAAGACTTTCTCCAAGTCCGAGCACGGCGGTAACCCCTCCAACGCGCGGCGCGGATCTGGTCTGTCTGGTTTCTCTCGTTTGTTTCGTTTGTCTGGTTCATTTGGTCGGGGAACGAAATAAACTAGATAAACCAGATAGACCAAACCAACCAACCTGACTGCCCATCCCTGATAACGCTGAATGTGTTCAATCAGAATTCCCTCGTTGCCATGGTCAGAAACTACCCTATTTCTAGGCCAATTGACGTCTCCTGCTATACTCTTCCCCAGAATGCCGTAGTGTCATCCGGATATCGATAGAATGCCTATGGAAACTACAACCAGTATCGTCCTGCCTGATTTTCTTCCCTACTTACTGGCAATTTTCGGATTGCTCGTCCTGTGGCAATACCATCAACTGCGCGTGATGAAGGGGCGAATTCTGGCCATCGATATTTTTGACCGATCGGGCATCCGTATGTATCTCTATGCGGTAGCCGACGATCTACACGCGTGCGAGGTGTGCCGCTCCGCTCATGGAATGGTTTTCCCTCCCAGCGAAGTGATGAAGAGCCAGTTCTCGCCGATTAAGGGAACATGTAAGAGCCCCGCCCGTTGCATCGGCTTCCTCGTCGGTTTATACGGCGCATGGCCCGAAGCGAACCAGGTCGTCCAACGATTACGATTGTCCCGCAAGCGCGAACCGATACAGTTGGACCAGGATGGATTGCGAGAGATGATTCTTGGTCCCTGGGAGCGGAGCATCAGCGCCAACACCGACCGGTTTGGTATCTACGTGCTGGAAGCTGTCTTGGGAGATTGCACAAATCCAAGTCCCGCGATGGAGAAATACCGTGATACGCTTGAATATGCTAAGGAGGTTCGACATTTGCCTCTGATCGTGCCGGTATATTTTCGCCTCGTGGAACTCTTGAGTAAGCAGGGGCAAACAGCTGAAGCGCTCCATTTCATCGAGCAGTTTGAGAAACGTTATAAGGGGAAAGAATCGGGACCTTATGCGCCTACCGAGAAGGAGTTGGGTCTCATGACGCTCAAGAAATCCCACTTGAAAAACGCTGCACGAACAACCACGCTCGCTCCAACGACTTGAAATATTTCCTGGATAATGTGGTCAAAATTTAAGGGCAGTAACTGTCGTGACTGTCAATCGTGCTGAGGTGTGTTTCGTTCATCACGTCTGGGAGCGAAATAAACCAGATACACTCGCCAGGCTCTCTTCAGGCGCAACCATAGACCCGCCCAGACAGAAAAAGTAGAATGAACTGATTTCGTCAATGTGTGAGAGAGCAGGATGGAAGACGCTCGCTCCGTCGAAGTGATGGAAATCCTCGTCTGTGCAGGCGGCGTCGTGTATGGCTTTGTATTGGCCTATGGGCTCAAGCAGCAATGGCGCTGGCTCCTCGATCCACCAGAATGGACATCTGTGATCTATTTTCCCACAGTCGTCAAAATGATGTGGGGTCCCAAACATGTTCGTAGCTTTGCATATTTGACGGCCTACGGCTCTCTCGCGATGAGCCTCATTTGTCTCACGCAATCAGTGATTGATGCGTTCTAGGCAAGCGACCACGAACCGGCGCCGTAGACAAGAGTTTAGCTTTCTCGTGGTCCTGTTATAATCAGACGGCTGTGAGGCTTACTGATGCGGCGGCGATACGATCACGTTGACCTGAGGGTGCACAGTCTGGCCGAGGCGCGCCCCTTCTACGAAGCAATACTGCCTGCACTGGGGTTCACACGCAACGTCAAGGTCGAAGGCTGGCTGCAGTACGAAGCTGCCGGAGCGGATGGTGCCACTGAGTTTTTCGGTGTCACCGAGTCATCCCGGCATATCGCCAACGAGTGTCGAATCGCCTTCTGGGCTGATAATACCAGCGAGGTCGACCGTTTGGCTGAAATCGTCGTCCGGGCGGGAGCTCGGAACGTCGAAGGTCCTGGAAACTACGAAGGACATGGCTACTATGCCGTCTTTTTCGAGGATCACAGCGGCAATCGTCTGGAAATCTGTCATCGCTCCGAAGGGGCCAGATGAGTCACGGCAGGACACGCCGTCAGAACTCATTTCACAGCGCAGGCGGAGTTCTGGATTATCTGCTTTCTTATCGTCTGCTTGGTTCGAGGCAGGAGCATGCACGGCACCAACTGCTTGACTGAGCAGTCTCTTTGCGCGTAGCATCGCAGTCAAGACGTTTCAGCCACGCTGACTGTCTTATCTCTCGCGCTTCTTCGCTCTTCCTAACGCGACCGATTCTCCAGTCTCCGCCGCTCCAACGCCGGTATGACACTCCGTATACGTTCACGGGACGAACACATCTCGGCAAGGAGGTATTCACATGGCAACGCAGAGGCCCATTACCGACCGCATACTCGAACTACTTGGAGACTCCAAGGATTGCGAATTCGATGCCTTGGTGGCGCGCTCTCCTGAGTTCAACGCCAGCGACATCTATAACGAGATCTCTCGCTTGAGCCGAACAGGCAAGGTGACCATCACACGAGGCGTAGGTACCTTCACCATCAGACAAGCTGCGGTCGCCAGCTAAGCACCTGGATTGAACATGGCCAGGCCATCTTTTCCGGCACGTGGCGGGGATCTGGTCCGTTTGATTCCTTGGTCTATCTTGTTTGCTTGGTTCATTCGGTCTCGAAATACAACAATCCAGATGAACGAGACAAACTAGATACGCTCGCCTGGCTCCCCTCACCTCACACAATCATGGACGACGACAACCTGAATAAGTAGAATGTCTCCATTTGTCCACCGCCCATACAGGTTTCAGCATTACGTGAAACGGTCGGTGCATGAACCAACGGAGATTGTCTCATGAGTGACGCGCAGCCCATCCTGCTTCGATTCGCCATCGTTCTTGTGCTGTCGATCATCTGCCTCACCGCGCCTGCGTGGGCGGACTTCAAAGCAGGCGAGAAGTCCTATCAGCGCGGCGACTACGCCACGGCTTTGCGTGAGTGGCAACCGCTGGCCACGAAGGGACATGCCGTCGCGCAATACAATCTCGGCCTGCTCTATGCCAATGGCCAGGGCGTCCCGAAGGACGATGCTCAAGCGCGATTGTGGTACGAGAAAGCTGCCGTCCAGGGACACGCGGACGCTCAGGTCAATCTGGGGAGATTATATGACTATGGAAGGGGTGGCCCACAGGATTTCAGGATGGCTGTGAGGTGGTATCGTCGAGCCGCAGATCAAGGCAATAGCTTAGCGCAAACAAGACTTGGCCTCCTGTATGAGCGTGGGGACGGCGTGACGAAGGACTATGTCCAGGCCTATATGTGGTACAAGCTGGGAGCCGCGAATGGCGGAAACACCGGAGCCATGATGCGCGATGAGCTCGCCATCAAGATGACCTCTGACCAACTGGCCGAGGCAAAGAAGTTGGCGCGGGAATGGAAGCCGAATGGCAAATAAGTGACAACCAACTCACATGACGTATTATTAAAGTCTTACATCATAAATTCAACTGATGCATCTGTTTCAACAGTATCGCTTGTAGGCCATGCTGTCGCTAGAGTTCGTGCTAGGCTCGAATGAGAAGGTGGTCGATGAGCGCGGCGTCTTCAACGTGCGTGCCCGTGGGAGTATGGATAAATCGTTTCAGTCTCATCCGATCGGTTGGGTCAACCCGAATCACGCCCACCGTGATCCAAGGCGTACGAACCCAGCTGACGACCGCCAGTCGGATGTCTATAAAGGCCTCCTCGCCTTCCAACCATAGTTGTACCTTCACAAGATCCCCTGCTCTCAGGTGATCGGGGGTGACAAGCGTATGCCCTTCCCCTGAGCTTTCGAGCACGCATCCGTCAGCTTGAAGCTTGGTGGTCGCGCTGGCGAGCACGCAGTCAATAGTAAATCTTGGGCTACCCACCGCTGTCTGTGCTATCTCCTGAGTCATCATGGTAGACGAAGGGTAGTGTGGGAATGGGGTGCCCGGCTATTCCTCAAGAGATGGGGGATGCTTCCCCGAAATGGTGATGATCGCAAGACACAGTGGAGCCGCTCCCTTACAAATTGGACTTGCAAATGCCTTGCGCCTAGAATAAAAAAGATTAGGTTTTGCCGTCACTTTGGAGAAGGAGTGAAGCCTATGACACGATTCAGCAATTCAACAGTCGCGGTGCTGACAGGAGTTCTGGTTATAGCAGGAACCGTCGCACTGGCTCTTCAACCGGCATTTGGCGAAGGTGGTGCACGAAGAGATGTTGTGCTGCATGCCTCCGAGTTTGCACGTGCAGAAGCTGCCGGGCCTGCCTCACTTTCCAAAAACGCGACGATTATGGATCGGGATGGAAAAGTGCTTCGCGAGGGCAGAAATGGTTGGACATGCATGCCCGACAATCCCGACACGCCAGGCACTGACCCAATGTGCATGAACGAACCGTGGTTCAACTTTAGGGACGCGAAGAAGAACAAAAAGAAGCCGACTTACACACAAGTCGGTATTGCGTATATGCTACAAGGTGACACCCCCGTAAGCAATACGGATCCCTACGCGAACACACGAAAGCCAGGAGATGATTGGGTCGAAGAACTCGGCGCACACATCATGATTCTCGTACCGAACGTGGAGGCGCTGAAAAACATCTCGACCAATTCGAAAAACGGCGGACCATGGGTCATGTGGCCTGACACACCCTATGCTCACTTGATGATCCCCATCGATAGTTATCCATCACACTAGGCTGCGGCCGGCAGATTTTGTTGGGAGGGATGGTCCAGCGGAATACAGGCTGCCCCTGCCCCCTCCTCTCTCACAAAACTCCCTTCACCTCCAGAGCGATGGATACCTCTCCGACTTTGCAGTAGACTTGCCCATTACAGTTGGTTGAGACCGCTTGGCCTACCAACGGCTGACAGAAGCAGCCTCACTGGTGATTTTCACGGAAGGGAAGCGCATGGCACATACCGTCCGGCAAGCCACCATTCGTGACATGGAGCAACTCGTCCCGCTGTTTGACAAGTATCGTCAGTTCTATGGCCGTGCGAGTGATCTTCAGGCTGCAAGAGAGTTCTTGCTGGCTCGCTTTAACAACGACGAGTCCACCGTGTTCATCGCACATGAGGGCGAGATGGCTCTTGGCTTCACACAGCTGTATCCGAGCTTTTCATCGATCACACTCGCTCGTATCTTCGTACTCAATGATCTTTTCGTCCACGAGCAGGCGCGTAGACAAGGAGTGGCCTCTGCTCTGATGCGTGCTGCCGTACGATTTGCAACTGCCCTGGGTGCGGATCGCCTCTTACTGTCAACGGCCATCACGAACGATGGTGCTCAGGCGCTGTATCAGTCGGCTGGCTGGAAGCGTGATGATCAATTCTTGGTCTACGATCTTGCCATCCCGACATGATCTGAAGGAGAGCAAGGATGCCATAAGCTGGCCCCTGTCGCACCTCCTCCAGGATTACATGCCCCCATTTGAAGTGTCCGTCAAACCCGTATCAGCTCATCCCGACGCCTATTTCTTTCCTCCGCAACAAACCGCTTGGACTTAGGTCCCAATTCTGGCAGGATGCCACCGCTGCAAGACCGTCTGGATCATCTATAGGAATAGGCCATGCCGGAACCTAAGGATCAGATTGTGTCGTCTATCGTCAAAGCTCGCGCTGAGTTGGAGGTTGCCCTGTTTGAACTCGAGAAGTTGCCGGCAATTAGTTAGTCAAAGTTCCGTCTTCTTTGCGGCACACGCACTCAACAACTTTCTGACCGTGACGGGAGGAACGGTGGAACTGCTCTCGCTATCACTGGCAGGCCACCCCGATCCCAAAGTTCACACTGGGATTGAGGCCTTGCAACAGGCAACCAACTTGATGACATACACCGTCGGCCGATTGATGAACGCCTCGACCGACCGAGACGCGAAGCTGCGGTTTGAAAAGGTAGATCTGCCAGTCATGGTGAAACATTTCTGCCTTTATTATGAACGCTTTGCAGATCGGAAACAGATTCGTTGTCTCTTCGAGCCCGCGATCGATGTTCCCTCAGTTTGGACGGATCGGGTTGCGACTGCCGCCGTGCTGGATAACTTGTTCTCGAATGCGGTGAAATACTCGCCACCCAAGACACGTATATGGGTTGATGTATTCGCTGATCGCGACAGGGTGGTCTGTAGTGTCCGCAACGAAGGCCCTGGGCTGAGCGAAGAAGACAAAGCTAAACTATTCCAACCGGGGGCACGACTGACTCCCAAGCCTACGGGCGGAGAACCTTCTTCAGGATATGGCTTAGCCGTCGCAAAGGAGTTCATTGACCGGTTGGGGGGGAACGATTTGGTGTGAAAGCGCATTAGGAGAGGGAACCCGGTTCTCATTTCGACTCCCCTGCTACCAGGAAGCGGTTCATGGATTGGTGGAGCAGTCGCCTTCGATCCCCGACAATGGAATCGACCAAAGCGACGCCACAAGGTAGAATAGCCGCATTTCTTCTCTTGCATCACAAGGATTTACCACACTGCGCGAGTCTTGGAGCTCATGCCATGGCAAGTAATGTCACGTATACCGTTACTGCCCTGCTGGATGTCAATCCCATTCAGGACATCGACGATAGGGCGGAAAGTCGCTCCTACATCGTTGCCGACCATGATTCCGGCAAGGCGGTCATCATTGATGCCGTCTTCGAAAACGTCGATCGCGATCTCAAAACAATTAAAGAATTGGGCTTCATTCTCACCTTTGCCGTCGAAACGCATATCCATGCCGACCACATTACCGGGGCCTCGATGATCAAGGATCGCACCGGAGCAAGAATAGTCTATGGCGGCGCCGTAGAAGGTCTGGTCACGGGTGCGGATCTGTTCCTGCATGACGGGCAGGAGCTGCATTTCGGTAGCACGACGATGAAGACGCTGGCCACCCCCGGCCACACCGACAGCTGTACCAGCTACGTCTTGCCTGGCGCGGTGTTCACAGGCGATTCCTTGTTGATACGCGGCAATGGCCGCACGGATTTTCAGGGTGGCTCCGCGGAAAAGCTTTTCGACTCAGTCCGCAAGAAGCTTTTCGTGCTGCCGGATGAGACGATTGTGTATCCCGGACACGATTATACCGGCAGAGTGTCGTCCACCATCGGCGAGGAAAAGAAGTTCAACGAACACCTGAACCTTGGGGTCGACAAGCATACATTCGTCGCCATCATGAACGGGAAGAAGATAACACGACCTGCAAAAATGGACATTGCACTGCCCGCCAACATGAATGCGGGCCGCATGATCTGGGACGAAAAAGGATCGAATCGCGGGGGCACAGCCTTCTCCTCCCAGACTTCCATCATAGAATCATTTGATGCGTGACGATCAAACGGACTTTGAAGTCACATGTTCAAGATGAAATGCCGCCTCGCCTGGTTGTCCCCAGCCTTCATCGCGTTCCCACTTTTCGCAGCGCAAGCTGAACAGGTCACGGGTACCGCAACCTATTTGCAACGCATCGCGTTGCCGCCGAACGCTGTGTTCGATGCGCACGTGGAGGATGTGTCACGCGCCGATGTGCAAGCTGAATCGATCGGCTCGGTGCGCATCATCGGGCCAGGCAATCCGCCGATCATGTTCGCGATCGACATCGACCCGCAACGGATCGATGAGCGCCACCGCTACTCGGTGCGGGCGACGATCACGGTGGACGGACGACTCCTGTTCACGACAGATCAGATATACCCGGTGTTGACGCAGGGGAACGGCCAGAAGGTTGAACTCCTGCTCCGGCAGACCGGAAGTGCGCAACCGGGTGCCGCAGAGCCGGATTTGTCCATGCTTGGTCGGCTGCCGGCAAGTTTCAGCGGAGATTTGCCTTGCGCGGATTGCCCCGGGATCCGCTACCGGCTCAATCTGTTTACCGATCAGTCGTTCTTCCTCAGTACGGTCTACGCAGGGCGCGACAGTCCTGCCGCATACGACATCGGGTCGTGGGACCTGGCGGGCCGGACAGTGACATTGCACGGAGAACACGAGCGGCCGCTGATGTTTCGGGTGATTGATCCGAACACACTGCGCAAACTAGATCTGGACGGTCGCGATATTGAATCCGCCCACAACTACTCGCTCACTCGAATGGGACAATTTGAAGCAATCGAGCCGCACCTGACGATGAGAGGGATGTATCGGCATCTTGCCGATGCCGGATCGTTCACCGAGTGCCTGACTCGCCAGCAGTGGCCGGTCGCGCAAGAAGGCGATAATGCCGCACTTGAGCGGGATTACCTCAACGTGCGACGAGACCCAGGCGAAGAGTTGATGGTGAGCATCGGAGGCCACGTGAAATTGCTGCCGCCAATGGAAGGCGCGAGCCGTCGGTCAACGTTGGTTGTGACCCATTTCACCGGCGTATGGCCGGGCGAGACGTGCGGCGCGCGCTTCGCCACCTCTGACCTCCAGAATACGTACTGGAAGCTCACGGCCCTCAATGGTAAACCGATCTTCGTCGCCGACCAACAGCGTGAGCCGAGTCTCACCCTTCATTCGGACCAACTGCGCGTCGCCGGATCAGGGGGCTGCAATCGATTGATGGGCAGCTACGAAGTCAACGGCAAGGAATTGCACTTCGGCAGGCTTGCCGGCACCATGATGGCGTGCCCAGCCGGCATGGACACCGAAAAGGAATTTCTCGCTACATTGCCGCGGGTCGCTCGCTGGCGCATCGCCGGAGAGCACCTCCAACTGTACGATGCGAGCGGAACAATGCTGTGCCGATTCGAAGCGCGGGCACTCCAGTAGTGACATTCGTCTGAACGGCCGGCCAGCCCCTGGAGGGATGCGAATTGATGAACTGTGTCCCTCTGTGTAATGGAACGACTGGCGCGAGATAGACAGCATAGGGGTGAGTGAGGTAGAAAGGGCACGCCCGTTCACAAAACCGCGATCGATAATTAGGGATGACAAAGAGGAAACCATGATGAAAGACTGGGTTCGCGCTATCTGTTTCGGGACGTTCGTAGGAGTATTTACCGTCTCTATAGGATGCGCACCGATCGAACAGCTTCCGCCTCCCCCGTCAACTCCGATTTCCGTGTCGGCATTCACCCAGGTTGCAGGGAACTGGGCCGGAATCTTGAAAGCCACACCTCGGTTACGACATGATGATTGGGTGACGGTGATCATCCACAATGATGGGTCGTATCAATTCAAGAGTGTTCGGACTATCGGCATTATGCATGGGGAGGGAACATTTACGCTCGCCGACGGCAAACTCAGATCAGAGACCGCCCGAGGATGGATCGTGGCCACACTCTATGAAGAGGGTGGGCGGCGGATGCTGAAGGCCGAGGGAGCGACGAAAGACGGTACGCAATATTCGGCTGATTTGGACCCCTCGAAGTAACGTGTTCGTGAGGTGATCCCCTCGGAGTTTAGGGCGGGGCGAGTAAGTCCGTGGTTTGCCAGGTCCAGAAAAACATCAGCGTGTACTGATTGTAATAGGTCCGGCCGATGATGGTTGGAGTTGATCCCACGAGCTTTCCGCTCTGATACTCGAAGAAATCTATGTGCGTCCTTGTATAACCCTTCTGCCCCTCCGCCTTGTATAACGTCAGTGCAGGAAGTGAGAACGGGATTATCACGCTCGTCACCGGAGGCATCCCGAAAAATGTGAGGCCTTGCGTCGTGCCGAACGCTTCGACGACAACTCGCGCGTGGTAATCCGGTTGAGTATCACGCGAATCGACTCGATAACCCAATCGTCCCAGGCCAGTAGCGACCGCATCCCGGACGAGGAGGAGATCGGCCGATGGTCCGTGCAAAATTCCCCGCTGATCTCCAAGCAGATTGAAATTCGCGCGATCGGTCTGAAGGCCTGTGATATCGACGCGCAGGCTTGCCTGTTCCGGGAGAAACGCCGTCAAATTATGCAGCGCATGCTCGACCGACTGGGTCAGCAAGAGTTGTTCTACAGCGGTTCTGGGCGTCCGTGAAAATTCTTGTTCAAGCGTACAGCCACAGAACAATATTGCAGATACGAGAAAAGATCCGACAGCCAACTTTCTTTGCATGATCCTCAAGAGTGCTTAAGGAACTGGCGCAGGCTACGCGAATAAATGGCGGATGGCAAGACCAGGATTTCTAATTTCAACTCACTTTAGAAATGTCCGCTTATCCCCAAAGTAGAATTGTCCGAGTTTCGGCATTGGGGTCGCCGCAGTTTTTGTCGACCCAAGATCGCGATAGTGCACTGCAAACCTCGATGTCTACTCAAGCGCGCGATGTGGGTTAGGGCGTGTTACCCTTGATCAGCGCGATCACGCTCGCCATTGTGACCTGGTCGTCGTCGAATCCTCCATGCGTCGTGCTTTGCGATTCCCTGCCTGGTGCAGCCCACGTATAGACATTTGGCAAGTTTTTCGATGCAATCTCGTCGTTGAAATATTTCTCCATGCCGAGTATCGGGGTCAACCGTCCATGTTCGAGCGACTGCGACACCAGATAGAGCAGCGATCGGTTGTAGCCAAGAATCGGTTTGCAGGTCGGATCTTTCTGCTCTATGTCATCGGATAGATGAAACTGATTGAAGCGCTTGACCTTGCCGCTTGTGATGGCGGGGACGACGGTCTTTTTGAAGAGATCGACCCGTACCGCCGGCGCCATGAAATTGACGCTTTCGAAATTCCAACCCTGACCTCCCAGCCGATCGACGACATGACTGTGCAGAATCGCTCCGGCCGAGTGACCGACTAGATGCAGCCGCACCTTGGACAGATCGGCAAAGTACGGCGATTGTCGGCACGCCTTGTAGAGTTTCATTCCTCCGCTCTCGCTCGTATTGGAAATCGCATCCGCATTCTGTTTCATCTCGCTCCAGATCGCCGTCCCCGGTGTCGCCAGTAGTTTTTCAAGCCGTTCGTTCCACCAATTCTTGACGCTATCGAACAAGCCGCCGGTTGGGCGCGGCTGGCCCTCCAAGACATCTGCGAGGCGCCCCTTAAGCGTGGACCAGAGATCGGTTTCCCACATCAGAAAGATAGGAAATATTTTGCGCTCATACAACGCCGGAATCCATCTCGCTGCTGTTTCTCCAGCAGTATCCTCGGACGTGAGACCCCCATGTGCGTAGATGGCGATATCAACGGGATCATTCTTACCCAAGCCCCATGCTGTCCGCGCCATACCGAGATGGTCCGTGACAAGCGCCTCGATGTCAGACGCCTGTGTGCGGAAGTCACCCGTGTTACTCAGCCGGCCGTTGTTCTCCATGTCGATAATGAACGGGCTGATCTCGCGCGTACGCAACGAAGACTCGCTGGCGAGCTGCACCTTCCCCGCATCCAAGCGCAATGTCCTCGAATGCGCGATCTCCCTATGTAGTTCAGTGACCACGCCCAGCTGTGCCACCCAACAGTCCATCGCATTGTCGAGCCAGTCCTCATACGATAACACTGCGCGACCCTTTGTCCCCCAGCCTGTCCCCCACGAGTTATGAACAATGAACCCGTCTTGGTTATAGCCGACAATTGCAAAGGCATGGCCACCGTCGCCGGGGCCTGCTTTTCGACGTGGAATTGTCCAGTACCCGTGTTTGGTCTGTGATGCCTTGGAAGATCCATCATCCCAGCCGGAATGACAGACAGCACTCGCATACAGAATGCCTATCTCGTTGAGTGCCACGTGCATATCCGTGACCGAACGCGTGTCGACGCGGTAATAGGCCCCGAGCGGACGCTGCACGGCATCGAGCCACCAGTCGTCTGCTGACTTTGTCACTTGGGCCATCGGCATTGACTCAGTGGTCCACAACTTGTCCGAGCAGGCGCCGTGCTTGTACCAGGCTTTCATCGCACCACGCAGACTCGATCCGGTATCGACATTAGGGTCACCGGGAAACTCATCATAGCGCCGGGCCATGGAATACAGCATGAATGGAGACACGTAACAATCTAGATGTTTGCGTTTCGCGCTGTGTTGTAACTGGTACACGACGCTTGCCAGCGCGAAGCCCGTACAGGCGTTGGTCTGTCCCTGATCGAGCACAGGGATGTTGGTCTTTGGATCACGCTCTACGCCTGGTACCACTGACACCGGCGGCATATACAGTCTGTCACGCAGATCGAGCCGATCAGGTACTACGTTGCGTATTGGACGTGCCGCAGTGCCAATCTTCCTCGCACTTCCTGCCGTAATCTTTTTCCTCGCCATATGACACTCCTTTCAGAACGTGAACAGACACACTTAGAAATTCTGCTCTTTGATATTCTTATTCGGAGAAAAGACGGGCCGTATTCTCAGCTGATTCATTCATTCCGTCAAGCATCGAGTGGCCAATTTGCCTTATAAATACTGGTATTTCGAGACACTGAAGAAAAATCAAAAATAAATTCCTACGGAGTCGCTAGCCAAGCGGTATCTGCCTATAGCCACACACATACCTGCTCAATAGCAGGCGTCTCATCCTCGTTTGACTTCCCCTTCTCTGCCCTCCTAATATCGGTTCATCTGGTTTGTTTTATTGTTTGACTCAGACCAACCGAACGGCCCAACAAACGAGACCAACCATACGGACAAGACAGGCCGATTGACTTATTCAGCATCCTGCTAGAGACGATATCAACGTACGGACACTAAGGAGGTGAAGCTTTGGCTAAAGAGCACAAGTACAAAGGCAAGGTTCCCCTGCATGACAAATATGGTCCGGAGGCAAAATACGCTGTCGAAGCGGAGGCGTTGCTGCCCACCACGAAGCATGAAGAAGAAATAGCCCGGGGTCTCGAACTTGGGCTGCCCGGCGCCGATTCCATTAAAGATCGCCGGATTCCCACGTTCAGCCGTGGAGAACTCCCCCACTTCGCCGGAATTAACACTTTTGTTAAAGCTCCCTACATTGAAGACGTACGCAAATGCGGTCAGTACGACGTAGCCATTCTCGGAGCGCCGTTCGACGGTGGCACGACATATCGGTCCGGCACGCGATTTGGCCCTCAAGGCATTCGGAAAATCTCGGCTCTCTATGGATCCTACAGCTTCGAACTCGGCGTGGATCTGCGGGAGTCCATTTCCATGTGTGATCTTGGCGATGTGTTTACCATTCCCGCCAATATTGAGAAGACGTTCGATCAGGTCAGCAAGGCCGTTTCACACGTGTATGCCAGCGGGGCGTTTCCCGTGGTACTCGGCGGCGACCATTCCCTTGGCTTCCCGACCGTACGGGGCGTTGCCCAGAACCTCAATGGGGGCAAGCTCGGCATCATTCACTTCGACCGGCATGTCGACACGCAGGATACCGATCTCGACGAGCGCATGCACACCACGCCGTGGTTTCACGCGACGAACATTCCCAACGTGCCGGCAAAAAATCTTGTGCAAATCGGGATCGGCGGCTGGCAGTCGCCGCGACCCGGAGTAAAGGTCGGGCGTCAACGCCAAAGCACTATCATGACCATCACCGATTGCGTGGAGATGGGAATTGAGAATGCTGCCAAGCAAGCGCTCGAGGTGGCCTGGGACGGCGTCGATGCAGTCTGGCTGAGCTTCGATGTGGATTGTCTGGACGCCGCGTTCGTGCCTGGAACCGGCTGGCCGGAACCAGGCGGGTTCTTGCCTCGTGAAGTGCTGAAGTTTCTTCAGATCATCGCGGACAGCAAGCCTATTGCCGGAATGGAGATCGTCGAGTGCGCTCCCCCCTACGATGCAGCCGAGATCACCAGTTTAATCTCCACTCGTGTCATCTGCGACGTCCTGGCCTGCCAGGTACGCTCAGGCCATCTGCCGAACCGGAAAAAGCGTTGAGAGATATGAATGGACGAGATACGAGGGCGGGGGCATTACCGGCTCCCGCCGCCGTTACTTCATGCCTGCCGCATTGCAGTTCTGCGCACTTATGCCCCTCGCTATCCTCAATCAACAACCGGTCGCTCTCCATGGTGAGTGGGTCTTCTCCCGCCAACATCTGAACTCACACATTTACGGCAGTTCGCAACCCTCACCCCTTCCTTGACAGCATATCGGGTGGCTCGTATGCTCCATATAGTCGTTCTGTCTCCCGATATCTCAGTCTTAGGGGAAGGACACTACGATGCATTCTCCGCGAAGTCGCCTCCGCCTGCTGCCTCTGATTATCTCGACGGCTGCACTCCTCAATGCCTTGTTCGCAGGGCCACTTCCTGTAAGAGCCGATTCAATTGTCCTCCTCGCCACGTATGACGGGATCATCAATCCGGTCGCCGCCGAATACCTGCATGATGCACTCGTATCCGCGCAGGAAAACAAAGCGCAAGCCTTGGTCATTCGCCTCAACACCCCCGGCGGCCTCGACACGTCGATGCGGCTCATCATCAAGGACATCACCGGCGCCACCATTCCCGTGGTCGTCTATGTGTCGCCGTCGAGTGGACGCGCCGCATCCGCCGGCGTGTTTATTACTATGGCGGCGCATGTCGCGGCAATGGCTCCCGGTACGAATATCGGCGCCGCCCATCCCGTCGCTATGGGCGGCGGTGAGATGGATAAATCGATGAAGGAGAAGGTCGAGAACGATTCCGCGGCCTATATCAAATCGATCGCCGAGCAACGGGGACGGAACGTCGCCTGGGCGGAAGATGCCGTCCGGAAGAGCGTGTCCGTGACGGAACGAGAGGCCTTGAAGCTGAAGGTCATCGATCTGGTTGCGGATGATATGCCGGGATTGCTGAAACAACTGGACGGCCGCACCATCCCGCTCCAATCCAACCCGACGGTATTGCACACAGCAGACGCGGCCGTGCGCGAGTTTCCGATGGGGTTTCGCCTCGAACTCCTGAAGACTCTCAGCGATCCGAACATCGCCTATCTGCTCATGACAATCGGCACCATTGGAATTATGGCCGAACTGTATAACCCTGGGGCGATTCTGCCTGGCATCGTGGGCGCCATCAGCCTAATCCTCGCGTTTTACTCCCTCCAGTCACTGCCGGTGAACTACGCAGGCGTGCTGTTGTTCCTCCTCGGGGTGATCTTCTTCATCCTGGAAGCCACTGTGACCAGTTACGGCTTGCTGGCCATCGGCGGGGTCGTCGCGATGCTCCTTGGATCGATGATGCTCATCAGGACCGATGCGGAGTTCCTTCAGATTTCTTGGTCGGTCATCCTGCCGGTTGTCGCACTAACCGCTGCGTTTTCGCTCTTTATGGTCGGAATGGGCGTGAGAGCGATGCGACGACGACCGGCGACCGGTCGTGAGGAAATGGTCGGTCTTGTGGGCATTGTGCAAACGGCGCTGACTCCTCACGGGCAACTGGCGGTTCATGGGGAACTCTGGGAGGCCATCAGCGATCGGCCGCTCCAGCCCGGCGACAAAGCGGAAGTCGTACGCGTAGAGGGCTTACGGCTGTACGTGAAACCTCTCTCCAAACAGACAGAGGCCTGATATGAACCTGATCGCAACCCAGATTGTAATCCTGATTCTTGCGCTGGTGTTTTTTCTTATGGGCTTCAATGTGCTCCGCGAATACGAACGCGCCGTGATCTTTCGATGGGGCCGCCTGGCTCGTGGACTCATCGGAGGGAATGGGCCGGGGGTCGTGATTATCATACCGTTCATCGACAAAATGGTTCGCGTCAGCTTGCGGACTGTGACTATGGATGTGCCGCCCCAAGATGTCATTACCAAGGACAACGTCAGCGTCAAGGTGAACGCAGTTATTTACTTCCGAGTCGTTGACCAGGAGCGAGCCATCATTCAAGTCGAAGATTATCTTTATGCCACATCCATGATGGCGCAAACGACGCTCCGCAGCGTGCTGGGGCAGAGTCAACTCGACGACTTGCTGTCGAAGCGGGAACAGATCAACGCCGATCTTCAACGGATCATCGATCAACAAACGGAGCCGTGGGGCGTCAAAGTCAACGCCGTGGAAGTCAAGAACGTGGACCTCCCGCAGGAAATGCAACGAGCCATCGCGCGTCAAGCGGAAGCAGAGCGCGAACGTCGCGCCAAAGTCATTCACGCCGAAGGCGAATTCGAGGCCTCTCGACGCCTGGCCGATGCTGCCGATGTGATCAGCCGAAACTCGGCTGCCTTGCAACTCCGTTACCTGCAAACCCTGGTCGAGATCTCTGCCGGAAAAAACTCGACCACCATCTTCCCGATTCCTATCGATACCATTGCGCCCTTTCTCAAGGCGTGGGAAAAGAAAACGGAGCCGTAGCCCGGCTGCGAGAGCAAAGGGCTTCGAGTTTTATCCTAGCGAGTTAACGACACTTCACGATCGTTCAATGTCAAGATATCCTCAAAATCTCTGCCGCTTATGACAGAGCCAAGTTCCTTTTCCAGTTTCCTTCCCGAGTTAAACTCCACTTCAAGTTTATACTGTGAATCAGACCTTACTTTGTATTGAATAGCCTTACTTTTCCCCTGCTCAATTTCTCCAAACAGAAATTTCTGACCGCACACTTCAAGTTGGCCGTTTTTTATCGGCTCAGTGGCGGCGTTGAGGATAAGTACTTGGCCATCATCGCTAAGCACAATCGATGTGGAATACCAGGACACCAGAAGGAAGCAACCTATTCCGAGCACCACGGCTTGCCAGTGTCTCATCGTCATCGTCTCCAATTAATTCCGGCGGATTTTATTGATCAGAATATACAACGTGGTGACACTTAAAATACTGCCCAGTACCAGCGGCACTGCCCAGAGCTGCCACCAGGGCGCATTGGGCGACACCGCGTAGGCACGCGGCCAGGCTATGTTGGAGAACTCAAACACTGACCAAAGAAAGGCCACTGCATTGATCACCAATCCCCAGATACCCAGCTTCAGTTCACCCAGTGCCGGATTCCATCGGCCCGTGAGGCGGGTAAAAAGTCCAACACCCGTGGTCATGGTGAACATGGCGTATAACCCGCCTGTGCCGAAAGCCAGCACCGTAGCGACCGCCCCATCATTGAGTCCGAACAGCAACCCGAGCCCCGCCAGCACCACGACGCAGATCACCGCATTGCGCGGAGTCTTGGCCGTCGTGACCTGGCTCAGCGCAGCGGGCATATTGCCCTCGCGAGCCATTGAGTACACAATGCGCGACGTGTATTGCACCACGGATGCCCCGCACGCAAGGAACGCCGTCATGACGATAGCTAAAAACGGCTTCTCCGCCCATGCACCGAAGCTACTGGCTATCACAGGTGTGATCGGATCGGACGTGGCACTCGCAGTGAGTAATGTGTCGCGGTCGAAGCTCAACGTCAGGGCGGCGGAATTAAAGAGCACCACGCTTCCCACCATGCAGAGGGAGAAAAAGATTGCGCGTGGAACCATCCGCTTGGGTTCATGGGTTTCTTCGGCGATGGTGGAGCAGGCGTCAAAACCGATGAAAGCCCAGCCCGCGATGGCGAGCGCCGCCAGGAACGCAACCGTCTGGCTGGGTGCGGTCCCCGTGCCCAGATGCTGAAACAATTCGGAAAATGTATGCTGTCTGAAAAAAAGAAATAGCAGCAGCGCCACGCCAACCGAGCCCACCATTTCCGCATACACACCCAAGGAAATGACCACCTTGAACACGTTGACGTGAGCCAGGTTGAGCATCGTACAGATCATTAAAAACACGGCGCCCCACAGCACCAACATGAGCCCTCCTCCACCCGCCGAGCCAAAAAAAATGGCGAGCCAGACACCTCCGGTGTACGCGGTGGTGGTCAGCATGGCGATCGTGGAGCTAATGTAGATGACTCCGGCAAACTGCCCGGTGACATTCCCTCCCAGTTGCCGTGCCCACTTGTACGCCCCGCCCGCAATCGGAAACTGCGAGGATAGTTCGGCGTAGACGGTTGCGACTAGCAGCTGCATCACCAGACAGAGGGCCAGCGCGGCGAACCACCCTCCCCCCGTCACCACAGTCTGCACACCAATAATGGCGTAGAGGCCCACCACCGGCGACACGACTGCGAAGCCAATGGTCAGGCTGTTCCAAACACTCAGGCTGCGGTTCAGTTTATCGGGCGTACTCGTAGCGCTAGCAGGAAGAACCGTATCCGGACTTTCTTTGATTAACATGACAGTCCTCTCTGACTTGGCAGCAGGTCAGACTGATCCGGTACGGAAAGAACTATGGAATGGATATGCATAACGAAGCCTCCTTGCCGAGCGGGTTAAATTCCGAGAAGGCCATGTACCATCAGTACATGATCTCCCGGGCTTTTATCCCTCCGTGGAGCCTCGTCATGCGAGACCGGAAACTCTCGGACCAGACACTGCTCCCAAAGGCAGCCGGAACCCTAGTTTCCCCTTCAGCGTGATCTTACGATCTTGCGGCTGCAAAGTCACGTAAATTGCCTACGCCATAGCCGGAAAACTCTTCCGTCAGATATTCGGAGTATCGTTGCTCCAGGGATACAGGCGATCCTACGTCCCTTACACCGTCTTCTCCCCTCTGCTTTCGTCGGCAGGCGCTTGCCAGCTCGTTTGCAATTCGCCAACACATCCGCCCAATCCACACTGGCGGTGGCATGCTGTCCCTATTGCTTCCCTTCATGTGTTTGACTTCGTATTCCCCGCGCTCCTAGAATCCCGCCATGGCTTCGTCCTTCGTTCATCTCCATCTCCATACTCAATTCAGTCTGCTCGATGGTGCGAATCAAATCGAGCCGCTCATCCAGCAGATCAAATCGTTCAATCAGCCGGCTGTGGCGATGACCGACCATGGCAATATGTTCGGAGCCATCGAGTTCTACCGCAAAGCCAAAGATGCAGGCATCAAACCTATCATCGGTTGCGAAGCCTACATGGCCCCTGGCAGTCGCTTCGCTGCCAAAGATAGCGGGCTCGCCCACAACGACTACTATCATCTAATCCTTCTGGCTCGAAATCTGACCGGCTATCAGAATCTGATCAACTTGGTCAGTAAAGCATATCTTGAAGGATTCTATTATAAGCCACGGATGGATAAAGAAATTCTAAAAACACACCATGAGGGACTGATTGCCCTGTCCGGCTGCTTGAGTGGCGAGATTCCCTATCTCATTGGCCAGAAAGATATGGCTGGCGCCATGGCTGTGGCTGGAGAGTTTCAGGAAATCTTCGGGAAGGAACATTTCTACCTTGAGGTGCAGGCGAACGGGCTGGACCATCAGCGAGTCGCAAATAGCGGCCTGCTTGAAATCGCCAAGAAAATGGACATCCCTCTGGCCGGCACCAACGATTGCCACTACCTTAAGAAAGAGGATTTCCGTCCGCACGAATTGATGCTCTGCCTGCAAACAGGCAAGACGATCAGCGACCCGAATCGCTTGAAGTTCGATACGGATCAGCTCTATGTGAAATCGACAGAAGAAGTCTCGGCCGCCTTTGTCGAGTTCCCCAATGCCGTCACCAATACCTGCCGGATCGCGGACAATTGCAACCTCCAGCTGGTGCTGAACAAGACGCATCTTCCTCAGTACAAAGCTCCCGAAGGATTGACACGGGAAACCTATCTCGAACGTTTGGCATTGGAGGGATTGGCAGCCAGATTGAAAGAGCGGCCCAGCCAGATCTTGCCGGCTGCCTATGAGCTGCGCCTGCGTGAGGAACTGATGATCATCTGTTCGATGGGGTTCGCCGGTTATTTTCTCATCGTGTGGGACATCATTAAGTTTGCGCGCTCGCGTCACATTCCGGTCGGACCGGGTCGAGGCTCCGCCGCCGGCAGTCTCGTCGCCTATGCCCTGCGCATCACGGACCTCGACCCCCTCGTCTACACGCTCTTGTTCGAACGGTTCCTCAATCCCGAGCGCGTGTCCCTCCCCGATATCGATATGGACTTCTGCATGGAACGCCGTGGAGAGGTCATCAACTATGTGGTCGACAAGTATGGCAAGGACCACGTCGCCCAGATCATTACGTTCGGGACACTTGGGGCAAAAGCCGCGATTCGGGACGTGGGTCGCGTGCTGGAAATTCCCTATGCCGAGGTCGATCGCGTAGCCAAGCTCGTACCGAATCAGCTCAACATCACGCTTCAGCAGGCACTCGATCAAGAACAGAAACTGCGCGATCTCGTCGAGACCGATACGCGGGTGAAAGAGCTGATGGGCATCGCCCGTTCCCTCGAAGGACTGGCCCGGCACGCCTCGACTCATGCCGCCGGTGTGGTCATTTCAGAAGGGCCGCTTACGGACCACGTCCCTCTCTACAAAGGAGCCAACGACGAAATCGTCACCCAATATTCGATGGGTGACGTCGAAAAGATCGGGCTCGTTAAATTCGATTTCTTGGGCCTCAAAACCCTCACGATGATTAAACGCGCCGAAAATCTCATCAATGAAAGGCGTCCCGACACTCCACCCTTAATCATGGACCAGGTGCCGTTCGACGACCCCAAGACCTTTGCCCTTCTCTCTTCAGGAAAGACGATCGGCCTCTTCCAGTTGGAAAGCTCCGGGATGCACGATCTCCTGACCGGCATGAAACCGGACCGCTTCGAGGACATCATCGCCATCATCGCGCTCTATCGCCCCGGCCCAATGGACCTGATTCCTGACTTCATCAAACGCAAGCAGGGAAAGATTCCGATTACGTATGAAGTGCCCGAACTCGAACCGATCCTGAAGGACACCTATGGGGTCATCGTCTATCAGGAACAGGTGATGGCGATTGCCAACAAGGTGGCGGGCTTCTCGCTCGGTCAAGCCGACATTCTCCGGCGCGCGATGGGCAAAAAGAAGCCGGAGGAGATGGAGAAGCTGCGCGCGCAGTTCCTGGCCGGGGCCAAGACCAACAAGATTCCCGACAAGAAAGCGGACAAGCTCTACGAACTGATCCAGAAATTTGCAGGCTACGGGTTCAACAAGTCGCACGCCGCGGCCTATGCCGTGCTCTGCTATCAAACCGGCTATTTGAAAGCGCACTACCCGACCGAGTTTATGGTGTCACTGATGACCACCGACATGGGTAACGCCGACAAAATCGTCGGCTACTTTACGGAATGCCGCGACCTCAACATCAAGGTCCTGCCCCCCGACGTCAACGAAAGCCATAAGAACTTTACCGTAGTGGATCACGCCATCCGGTTCGGCCTGGCCGCCATCAAGAATGTCGGTGAAGGCGCCGTCGAGTCGATCATCGAGATTCGCAATAAGACCGGCCCCTTCAAGTCCTTTTTTGAATTCTGTCGTCGTGTCGATCTTCACAAAGTGAACAAGCGTATGCTCGAAGGGCTGATCAAGACCGGCGCATTCGACTCAACCGGCGCGAAACGTTCTCAACTGACCGCAGTCTTAGATCAGGCCGTCGAGGACGGTGCGGCTGCGCAGCGCGAACGGGAGCTGGGGCAGACCAATATTTTTGGCGACGAGCTGAACGGACTTGATGCAGCGGAACATCCGGCTATGCCGTCACTGCCGAACATACCGGAATGGGACCAAAGCGAGCGATTGAAACACGAACGGGAGCTGACCGGCTTTTATATTTCCTCCCACCCGCTCGCGCGCTATGAGGCCACCATCCAGGCGCTTGCCACGACTTCGACCATCAGTCTACAGGAATTATCTGACGGTCGTGAGGTGAAACTCTGCGGAATTGTCACAGCCGTCAAAAACATGCTGACCAAGAAGGGCGACCGTATGGCCTATCTCACCCTGGAAGACCTCCAAGGGATAGTCGAGATCATCGTCTTCCCTGATCTCTACAAAAGTTCCGCAGACCTAGTTGTGCCGGAACGCCTCGTACGCATCACAGGCACGGTGGACCGAGGAGATAAAGGCACGAAGATTCGAGGGAGCAAGATTGAACCGCTCGTCGAGGTACAAGCTCAGACGATTAAGCGGGTCCACATTCGGCTGAAGGATCGTTCTGGTATGACAGAACAATTATCGCGCCTCCGTGAGGTCTTCCTGCGTCACCCGGGAGGCACGACAATCTCCCTCACTTTTCAGATAGATCCATCCCTGGAAGCTGAGACAACCCCCCTCCCTCACCTGACTGTCGCACCCAACGACCGCTTCGTGGAAGATGTTGAAGAAGTGCTAGGCAAAGGGGCCATTTTTCTGTTATCGTAATCCATAATTCATGGTAAGGTATCTAAATTCCCTTCCTCAATATCGATTTCTTTAGACACTGTATGCGCGATTACCTCGAGTTTGAAAAACCGATCCGCGAGATCGAAGAAAAGATCGAAAAACTCGCGGCCGTCCCTGCCGGGAAATCGACTCCTCAGGACGAGATCCGCAAACTGCGGATGAAGCTGGCGCAGGTCGAACATACGCTCTACAGCAAACTGACTCCCTGGCAGCGTACGCAACTCGCCCGGCATCCTCAACGACCTAGCACACTCGATTACATCAGCTATCTCTTTAGGGATTTTTTTGAGTTTCATGGAGACCGCTCGTTCGGCGACGATCGTGCCATCGTCGGGGGCTTCGCTCGATTCAACGACCGGTCGATCATGGTCATCGGCCATCAAAAAGGAAAGACCCTCAAAGAACGAATGCAACGAAACTTCGGCATGCCGAACCCCGAAGGCTACCGAAAAGCCTTGCGCCTCATGAGGATGGCCGAGAAGTTCGGGCGCCCGATCGTGACCTTTATCGATACGCCGGGCGCCTACCCCGGTATCGGTGCGGAAGAGCGCGGCCAAGCTGAGGCTATTGCTCGCAATCTATTCGTAATGTCCCGGCTTGCTGTCCCGATTATTTCCATCGTCATCGGTGAAGGCGGCAGCGGCGGAGCACTCGCATTGGGCATCTCAGATCGCGTTCTCATGTTGGAGCATGGTGTCTATTCCGTGATTTCTCCGGAAGGCTGCGCAGCCATACTGTGGGACGATCCCGCTAAAGTTCCCGATGCCGCAGCCGCCCTAAAAATGACGGCGAAAGATCTGGTCGACCTCCATCTCGTGGACGAAGTGATTCCCGAACCGCTCGGCGGCGCCCATCGAGATCTCAATGCCATCACCGATCGAATCGCCAAATCCCTCAGCAATCAACTCTCTCAGCTTAACGACTTTCCTCTTCCCCAATTGCTGGCTCAACGCGAGTTGAAATACCGATCCATCGGAACGGTCAACGGGTTGGCCGCCACTCCCCAGTAAGCCTTGCGCGATTCACGCTTCACGTCTTCCGCTCTCGTTGAGCCAGGCCACAGCTCCGGCGCCCGCCACCCGACCAGTGGCGAAACAGGCGGTCAATAGATAGCCTCCGGTCGGCGCCTCCCAATCCAACATTTCTCCCGCACAAAACAGGCCAGGGAGCGCGCGGATCATCAGCCGTTCGTCGAGCGCGTTGAATGGAACTCCACCCGCCGTGCTGATCGCTTCCTCCAGCGGACGCGGCGCGACGAGCCGCAATGGCAACGCCTTAATCGCAGCAGCCAATCGAGCCGGGTCCGCAAAGTCCTCTTTCGAAGCCACTTCACGAAGCAGTCCTGCCTTCACACCTTCAATACGTGCCTGCCGCTGAAGATGCGTCGCCATTGTTCGTTTGCCGCGCGGCCTCGATAAGTCGCGAGTCAGCCTCGGCACATCGCGATCGGGAGCCAGATCGAGACGTACTATGGCCCCTCCCTTCGTCAAAATCTCGTCGCGAAGAGAGGCAGACACGGCATAAATCACACCACCTTCCACTCCGGTCTCCGTGATCACAAAATCCCCCTGATGCCAGGATTCAACACCGGCATCATTCCGCGCAACGATCGCCACCGACTTGACCGGATACCCGGCAAACTTTGCCCGAAAATGCTCGCTCCAGCCCACATCGAATCCACAATTCGCCGGCTGCAATGGCGCAATGTGAACCCCTCGTCCTGTCAGCAGCGTCACCCACGAAGCATCAGAGCCGAGCTTCGGCCAGCTTCCGCCGCCGAGCGCAAGTACTACAGCATCGGCCTGGATAGAGCGGACCCCCTCTGGCGTGGCAAAACGCAGAGCGCTCTGCTCGTCCCAGCCGGACCACCGATGACGCATATGGAATCGCACGCCGGCCTGACGCAATCGACGGAGCCACGCGCGCAGTAACGGCGCAGCCTTGAAATCGGTGGGGAATACACGCCCGGACGAGCCTACAAATGTCTCGATGCCGAGTCCGCGAGCCCAGGCTCGGAGCGCATCGGGCCCGAACGACGCGAGCAGTGGCGCGATCTGTGCGCGCCGCACCCCATAGCGCGAGAGAAATTTCTCAGGCGGTTCCGAATGCGTAAGATTCAGGCCGCCCTTCCCGGCCAGGAGGAATTTGCGACCGACCGACGCCATGGCGTCATAGAGATCGACCTGTGCGCCGGTGGCACTCGCAGCCTCCGCGGCCATGAGTCCAGCCGGTCCTCCGCCGAAGATGGCAATCTTCATTTGTATCCTAGTGAATGGAATAAGGGCGAGACGGTCGCGACAAGCGCGACGCGATCCAATAACCTGATCGGCAAATTTTGACCTTTACGCTTTTCTCGCTCGTCCCGACAGTCCCGCTCACAGGCCGACACTTTCCGTTACACTACATACAGGACTGAAATGGGTCAAACACCGGCGTAGCAGTCACAAGATTTCATAGCCGGAACAGGCTATACTCTCGTGCAACGATGGATGAGCAAGAGGCCGTACAGGTGGTTGAGCTTCGGATCAGCTACCGCTATGCCACCGCGCACCCCTGGGTGGTCCAGGCCATCGGTGGATTTTTATCGGCATATTTCATGGAGCATCCGGGGTTTCGTGTGCAACGGCACATCGAAGAACTAGAGTCCGGTGCCCATCTATGGGTATGCGAGGCACCGCCCAACATGAAAGTTCCAAGACTCCTGAAACGGCTGAAGGAAGACATCCCTCCCTGCCACACCCAACAGATCGCTACCGACCCATCCGCGAGACCTCGCTATCTCATCGATTGCCCTGAGTAAGCCAGAAGAATTATTGCGCGAGACAGGCGAACGGGTGGATCTGGTTTTGTTGGTTTTGCTCAGCCAACAATACCAGACAGACCTGACAAACCAAACAACAGTCTTCTCATGCTGGAGAGTGTTTCAGTATTCTGTGTGACGAAATATTAACCCGCATACCCGTTAGGATTGCTGCTTTGCCAGCGCCAGGCATCCTCGCACATCGCATTGAGTCCACGCTCCGCCCGCCAACCCAATAACTCGGACGCCCGCTTCGGATCGGCATAGCAAGAGGCAATGTCGCCGGGACGACGGGGCGCAATCTTGTACGGCACTGACCGCCCGCTTGCTTGCTCAAACGACCGCACGATATCCAATACGCTATAACCGGTGCCCGTTCCTAGATTCAAAGTCAAACATCCGGCCCGCTCTTGGGACTGCTCCAAAGCCTTGAGTGCGTTGAGATGCCCCACAGCCAAATCCACCATATGGATGTAATCTCGCACCCCCGTCCCATCCGGAGTCGGATAATCATTGCCCCACACATTGAGGCAAGCACGTCGCCCCACAGCCACTTGAGCCACGATGGGCAACAAATTATTGGGAATACCTTGAGGGTCTTCCCCGATCAAGCCGCTGGCATGGGCGCCCGCCGGATTGAAATAACGTAAGATGCCGATCTTCCAAGATACGTCGCTGCGGTACAGATTACGTAAGATCTCTTCGATCATCAGCTTCGTACTGCCATAGGGATTAGTGGCGGAGAGCGGGTGGTCTTCTGTAAGCGGCAGCCGCTGCGGATCACCATATACGGTAGCGGAGGAACTGAACACCAGGGTTCTCATCCCGCACTCACCCATCGCCTCCAGCAGGCGCAGAGTACCGACCACGTTGTTGTCGTAGTAAGCGAGCGGCTGTGTCACCGATTCCCCCACAGCCTTGAGGCCAGCGAAATGTATCACCGCGCTCGCCCCGCTCTCGCGCAAGGCTGCCACCAGGAGTGCACGATCACGAATGTCGCCTTGCACCAGGTGAAGCTTTTTCCCCGTGATGCGTTCCACTCGCGCCAATGACTCGGGATGGCTATTGCAGAAGCTATCGAACACCATAACATCACAGCCTGCGTCGAGCAGCTCCACGCAGGTATGAGACCCGATATAGCCGGCACCGCCGGTAACAAAAATCATAGGCATCTGCCCCATTGAGAGATGAAAGCAGCCTATCCATGCGAATGAACTACGTCAAGAAATGAACGGGAAATGTTTGTTTGGTTTAACCGGTTGATTTGGTTCATCCGGTTAGTTTCGTTCAACCAAACAAACGAGACAAACCAAATAGCGTTCTTCTTATTAGGCTTGAGGCTTCTCTGATGCTGCAGGCGTGGAGTCGCCGGAGAATTTCTTGTGGAGAAGTTTTCGTCCGAGGATCGTAATCCCCAATGCGATACCGAGCGAGACCGGAACGAACAATGCGGCGGCAATATCCGCACTACGGAGCCACCCCATCTCTTGAAACCCCTTGAAGATATAGGCCATGAGCCCGCTGAGATAGTAGGCAACTACGATAACCGACAAACCTTCGACCGTGTACTGGAGGATGGCCTGGCTCTTCGTCGTTTTGTCGACACTCATCAAGAGCGTCAGGTTCTGGGATTGCAGCATGAGATCAACGCGGGCGCGAATAATAGAGATCGTCCCTTCAAAACCGCTGCGAAGAGTTTCCATTCGTTTCAGCAGTTGTTGATAGCCCTCCGCTACCCCCGTGATCCCGCTGAGTACATACTCAGACACCGGACGGTACGGGGAAAGCGTACGTTCCCCGAGTGACGCCAGCGACCGATGCACAATCTTATCATAGGGGATGGCGGCGGACAGCTCGAAATGCAATCTACTGGACAGCCGAGTGGTTTTTAACAAGTCTTGCGTCAGTCCATTGAGCCAACGCTGAAGAGTCACGGAGTCGGCATGGCCGATATGCTCGCTGATGATTTCACGCTGCTTCAAGTGCACCTGCTCGAACTTGTAGGCCTGATCGATCGCGGCCGAAAACAACGGCTTTTGCATGAGCAACAAGTGGTAGTAGGTTTCGATCCGGACAATGGCATCCACGATGTCTTTCAAATGAGAGCTGCTGGACGTCCCAGACCCTACACTCACCCAATAACGCTCGCGCCCATGCTCGTCCGGTGTGAAGCTGGTGACCAGCGCGGTCTCTTCATCGAGAATCCGGCTGCCATACAGTACCGGACCGGGAAGCTGAGAGCGCAAAATCTCACTACCCGGCAACGGTTTGATCATCAACCGAATATCGAGACGGCATACTTCCGCACCGATCGGAGTGACTGGAGACCGGTATTGAGGGAAGGTCATTGGGCCAAAGGTCACCTCCCCAGCGTGGTCGGAAGGAATATGCCAGGTTTGATAACTGTAGTACTCCGTGTGTGCTTCCCAGATCAGAATCAGTCGATCGCCGGTCGCTTCGTCCTTCACGCCATAGCCAAACGTCCCATGAATGGCCATCATGTCCGCGGATACCTTGAAGACCTGCAGAAGAGACCTGAACTCGTCACGGCTCGCCGGCCGCTGCACCGGTGGATCGGTCATTCGAAACGCTTTGTAGTGCACATGTGCAGGGGCTCGCAGCCACTCGACCAAGGGCATCTGTGGCCGCTCATGCAGCTTCCGAATAAGCTCGTCGGCATCCGGCTTGGTAATATCAGGCTCAGTCACGCGATGACCCTGCAAGGTGAAAAGAGGAACTGCAACCTGTGCCAAGCTACTGATTTGGAAGTAACCCTGTCAACTAATCGTCAGTCGAATATGACCGGGACACTCACGAAACAGACGTTTCTATCGCGAGTGGAAAGGTCCCACTTAACTTCAGGCCTGTATCTTTTCTTTCTCTTTCGTATCTGTACTGATACGCGCGTACCATATGTGAAAGACTCGTCTCACTCAAAACTCTCCACTAATCTGCATCTCGATGCGCGACACACTTCCGGCATGAGGGTTGCTCCTCCTTTCGCGCTCAAAAGTTGAGGCGTGGCTTACAGTCTACCCCGAGAACGGGAACACTACGCCGGGCTGTAACCTGGTGCGTGTGATGTAGGTAGAAGACGATCGGATAGGAGTCGAGTTCTTGTGGATTGCGCCGGAGCCTCTGCCGCGACTTCATACACTCTTTGACAATCAAATCGCCCTCATATTGGAGGAATAAATGTGCACCCATTGCTCCCCTTACGTGTCCATCGAGAACATCGAGCCGGGAATCCCCTCCGGTTCGCCCATCGGAATCGACGTCACGAGCGTTTTGCTCGAAGCATGGTGTTCCCACGAACTCCAATGGGTCGTGTATGAACGCAATACGCCTCTCGTCTGGGCGCAAGTCATCCAACACCTGCGCGGCTACCTCAACAACTTATGGGCGTCAGAGGCCCTGCAAGGGGAGAAAGCCAGTGAGGCGTTTGTTGTCACCTGCGACCAGTCCACCATGACCACTGAGGACATTCTTCGTGGTCGTGTGATCTGTCTTGTCGGAGTCGCGCTTGTCACACCTGGAGAGTTTACCTTCTACCGTATCCATATCCAGCAGAAGAGTTGGTAGAGACTCTTGACAACTACCCCCGGACTTCCACCAGCGCAAACTTTCGGCGGCCGATCTTCAGTCGATACGCTCGTCCGGCCACAATCGACAGGACAGCTTTCGCGTCGCTCTGCTTCCGTTCATCGACCTCGAGGCCTCCCTGAATAATCAGCCTCCGAGCCTCGCTCTTACTCGGCACAAGCCCCGTCTTGATTACCAGATCGACAAGACTGATCGTTTGCCCCTCTTGCAGATCGGCCAAGGTTAAGGTCACGCGCGCATCCGGCTCGCTCGGAAATTCCCGTTCCTGAAACTTCTGCTGAAAGGCTGCCTTCGCCTGCCGACCGGCTTCATCTCCATGATACCGAGCAACAATCAGCGCCGCGAGTGCTTGTTTCGCCTCCATCGGATGTGTCGCCTTGACTCCGGTTAAATCCTCTGTTGTGAGCAGCTCGTAATACCGGAACATCAACGTGTCGCTGATCGACATGAGCTTGCCGAACATGTCGTTCGGTGAGTCTTCCAGTGCAATGTAATTACCGACGCTCTTGCTCATCTTCTTCACGCCGTCTGTCCCTTCCAGCAACGGCATCGTGATGACCACCTGAGGTTCCTGCCCATGGCCCCGCTGGAGGTCACGCCCGACAAGGAGGTTGAATTTCTGATCGGTGCCGCCTAATTCTACGTCGGACTTGAGCGCGACTGAATCGTAGCCCTGCACAAGGGGATACATGAACTCATGGATACTGATCGGCTTCTGCTCAAGATACCGTTTATGGAAATCGTCCCGCTCGAGCATCCGCGCAACATTGTACTGCGCGCTCAGATGGATCAATGCTCCCGCGCTCATCGTGTTCATCCACCGGCTGTTGAACTCCACCAGAGTCTTCGCAGGATCGAGAATTTTGAAGATCTGCCGCTCGTAAGTTTTGGCATTCTCCAGCACTTTATCCTTCGGGAGTGCAACGCGCGTCTCCGATTGGCCGGTCGGGTCACCGATCATCCCGGTGAAATCGCCGATCAAGAAAATCACATCATGTCCGAGTTCCTGAAAGTGCTTGAGCTTGTGAAGTAAGACCGTATGGCCCAAATGTAGATCCGGTGCAGTCGGATCGAAACCTGCCTTCACGCGCAGCGGCCGGTTCTGTTTCAAGGAACGTGTCAGCTTCGATTCAAGTTCAGCCTGCTGAATCACCTCCACGACTCCGCGAAGGATCAAGTCGAGTTGACGGGAAATTTCATTCATGTCGCCTTCTTCCGTCTGTCTGAAAGTCCGGCATCCGGCGTGACCGTGACCAATGGACGAATCCGCTCAAACTTCTTTTTCCCAATCCCTTTGACTGCCTGCAATTCATCAAGAGAACGAAAGATTCCAACCGACTGACGGTACTTCATAATCCGTTCGGCCAACTTGGGACCAACCCCCGGCAACGCGTCAAAATCCTTGTCCGTCGCCCGATTCAGATCGAGTAGGCCTTGATGATATCGTTTCGTTGCAACAGCAATGGGCCCCTGATCCGCCAACGAGGCGACAGGGAATGGGTTCACGGTGGGTACACGTACACTCTCAGAAGCAAGCTCAGCCTCCGGTCCCTCGATCGATTCGGCTATACGGTCATGCTCACGGTCGAATGAGGTCGGCAGGGTCCACCCGATCCAGAAGACGACTCCCATAGTCGCCGCAAACATCCCGAGCTTGATGAGGAGTGATTGCCACATTACTGCACCCGCTTTCGCGCCTGGTGAATCGCCTTCCCTTCGACGTCTTCAGCCGCTTCCATCATGCCTTCAGCCAGCGTCGGATGAGCATGGATCATCTCCGCCATTTGTGTCACCGTTGCGCCTACTTGCATCGCCAAGGCTGCTTCATGCACTAGATCGGCCGCATGGGCGCCGACGATATGCACACCAAGAATTCTGCCGGTCGCTGATTCTGCAATGACTTTGAACAATCCCGTCGCTTCCCCTATTGCTTGCGCCTTCCCCAAACTGGCATATCGAAAACGTCCAATCTTGAGCGCGATGCTGGAATCTTGCCCGACAGCCTGGACTTGTTCACGGGCTTGCTGTTCCGTCACACCGACACGACCGATCTCCGGCAGGGTAAAGATTCCGGCAGGGATGACATCGTAGCGAACCGTCGCCTGATGCCCCATGACATTCTCGACCGCAACTTTGCCCTGCGCCGAAGCCACATGCGCCAACATGGCCTTGCCGACAACATCGCCAATGGCGTAGATCCCAGGCACCGTGGTTTCCATATGCTCGTTGACGAGAATCTCCCCTCTTCGTCCCGTTTGCACCCCCACCTGCTCTAACCCGATGCCTCTGCTATTCATTCCTCGACCGACTGAGACCAGCAACTTTTCAGCCACAATCTGGGTACCATCTTTGAGATGCGCGGTGATGGTCTCCGGTGACCGTTCCAGTCTATCAACGGTGGTGCCGGTCAGAACCGTCACGCCGCGCTTCTTTAATTCCCGCTCCATCGTCGATGAGATGTCCTCATCCTCAAGAGGAAGTACGCGTGCCAGCAATTCGACCATCGTCACCTTCGTTCCTAGTCCGCTATAGAGCGCCGCGAACTCGCATCCTTCGACTCCCGCCCCGACGATCAGCAGCCTCGCAGGAATGCGATCGAGGTCCAGAAGATGCCGGCTTGTGAGTAGTTGCTGTCCGTCGATTGGAAACTGCGGCAGGTTCGGCCAGGACGACCCAGTGGCAACTACGATTGCATCTGCTTGAATCTCCCGCGTCGTGCCACTGACCGCCTTTACCATAAGCGTCTGTCGATCTCGCAGTGATCCGGTCCCCTGCACATGCTCGATGTTCCATGCCTTGAAGAGCGTGGCAACGCCCTTCACAAGAGCCGCCACCACCGTATCCTTTCGGGCGACCATCCGAGCGAGATCGTACGTGACGGGTCCTTGAACCACCAGCCCTAAGTCCTCGGCTTTTTTGACCTTGTCGCCAAGTTCGACGACCGACAGGAGGGCCTTACTGGGAATACAGCCCCAGTTCAAACAGACACCGCCAAGCGCATGGGACTCGATGACGGTCACGCGGGCGCCGAGCTGAGCTCCCCGGATCGCAGCGACATAGCCACCAGGTCCAGCGCCGAGCACCGCGATGTGCTTCTGAGAAGTCATTGAGTCATCGGCCCATTGCTGATTGATTCATTACGAGCACTCACTAATGAGCCAATCACACAATGGTTCAATGTTTCTGGCCGGCAAGAAAGGTTTCATACTGGGCGGCAGTCATGAGTGTGTCCACATCGCTCGCGTTCGACAAATCGATCACCACCAGCCATCCTTTGCCATAGGGATCGGAGTTCATCGCTTCCGGATGATCTTTTAAATCCGCATTGACTTTAGCAATGGTGCCGCTCACGGGCGTGTAGATCGTAGAGGTCGTCTTGGTCGATTCGACCTCACCGATCTGCTGTCCGGCATTGACGACGGCGCCAGGCTTCGGCATATCGATAAAGACGATGTCGCCCAACGAATCTTGAGCGAAATGACTGATGCCGACAGTCGCCTGCGTGCCGCTCACTCTCACCCATTCATGTTCTTGGTGGTAACGGAGGTCTTTGGGAATCATGCGCACTCCCCTCTGGCGAAGATCAGGGTCGAGGATAAGGTCATGGGAAAACCAGGCGCTGTCTTGTAGCGACTCAGCCTGGGCCTCGACCTCCAATATTTTTCGGGATCGTAGTGGTCCGAGCCTTCTTTGTCAAGGAACGGCCGGCCTGTTCATCAGCAGCAGATGTGTCCCTATTTGCCCGACTCTCGTCGCGAGTATGGTTCGCACAGCCGTCACCAGAGACGATGGGTCCGGCACGTCAAGGGCCATGCTCAGCCAGAGTTGTCGTTCATCCCGTGCCGTCGGCGCTAATCGTTGCTGCACCGTTCCCAGTCTCGCCTCCAGTTCATCGGATCTCTCGGATCTTCCCGGCTCCGATTGGACAACCAAGTGAAGCCCGCGTTGCTTGGTCTCAAGCAGGTCTTCTCCATACTCCGTCAAGGCATCCGCAGGCGAGGAGACCGCACGCTCATGCACGGCCACGGCGACCAAGAATCCCGGTCGCGTCTGTCGCAACTGCTGGGTTAAGCGAGCCACAAACCCAAGATAGATCCTCGCCTTCCACCCGGCCCAGCGCCATGAGTCCGGTGAGACAGATTCATCGTGACTGTCGAAAGAGGGCCCAAAGGTCTCTTCGAACATTCGCCGCGATGTCGGGCTCCGTTCTTCGGCAAATCCCTTGCCCTTCCTCGCCTCAACCACAAGTCCGTCGATGTCCGTCCGCACCAAATCCTGTGCTACCTCACCGACAAAGCGCTGATATTTAGGATGGAGCACATCTACACGACCGACCGGTTGGGATACCTGGTCTGTCCTATCGGCTCTGGTGATATCCCATTCAGGATTCGCCGTCATCCATCCAGGCTCATGCAGATTCAGCGATGCCAACACCGCCATCCCTTTGGCATGGGCTGCCGGTACGATAACTTTAAAATGATCCTCGACGACCGGGGCCTTTGATGTCTGAAAGTACACCCCCATGGGATACGACTTCATCGTTTCAGGCGAAGGACTTCCCGCTTCGACAATCAAGGCCGTCACTCCTGCATCAGCGAGCTGCGCAATCAATGGCTGGATATCAGGAATTACGAGCCAGTCTTGGCTCGTAAGCCAGAGCGCAATCTGCCGTCGTTCCAACAAGGACGATGGGCCGAGAGTTCGCCGCAATGCGTCCAGCCGATTGAGAGCGTGATACTCATAACTGCCGGCACCCAAGGTAGGTAGTAGCGCCTCTCCAACCACGGCGCGATAGGCAGATAGTGCGGCCGGGAGGTCTCCTTGCTGCTCATAGGAACGTGCGAGCCACCACCGCGCTTCATTCAACCTGGCAGAATCGGGATTGGAATCGACAAATCGCTGGAGGAGGGCGCTCGCGAATGGATAGCGCTCTTGCGCAAAGGCACGATAGGCGGAATCAAGGAGCCGCGCCTGCGCATCCAGTGTCGGATTGATACCCGATGCGGCTGGTGGCACTGAAGGAGGGAACCGTGGCGCTAGACTAGCGCACCCCGAAAGGAGCACGATCAGTACACAGGAAATCCATCTCAAGGTATCCGGCCAACGATGAACGGGAAAGAGCACAGCCGTTCACGCCTGCCGACAGGCGTCCCTATTTGACAAGATCCATTTCAGGAAAGAAATATCCGATCTCAAACTTGGCGGTCTCCGGCGAATCGGACCCATGCACGGCGTTAAATTCAATGTTCGTCCCATGGGCCTTACGAATTGTGCCTGCCTCTGCCTTGGCCGGATCGGTCGCACCCATCAGCTCCCGATTCTTCTTGATCGCGTTATCGCCCTGCAGGACCAGCACCACGACCGGACCGGACACCATAAACGTGCAGAGGCTGTCGAAAAACGGACGGGCCTTATGTACGGCATAAAACCCCTCGGCCGTCGCTTTTGAGAACTGCATCATACGTATGGCGACAGGCTTCAACCCTGCTTTATCATAGCGGGAAATAATGTCGCCGATCGCGTTTTTCCTCACAGCATCAGGCTTGATGATGGCTAATGTTCGTTCACTCATAGGCTCAGAGGCTCCTCCAGACAGTTAAAGAATAGATTGAAGAACGCTGGCGCATTATAGGTGGCGGGTACTGGGCTTTCAAGAGTCGAAGGACAGTCGCTATGGAGCCGCTCCGGTGCGACCGGTTCGGAGACGGGCTAGGACTGAAACCGAGAGGCTAACTCACCAGGCTTGAAAACGCCCCGTTCGGTGATGATGCCGGTGATCAATTCCGCCGGCGTAACATCAAACGCGGGATTGTAGACAGCCACGCCGGTCGGCGCGACAGGATGACTTCCATGAATGGTGGTGACTTCGACTGGGTCCCGTTGTTCGATCGGAATGTCGGCTCCTGTTTTGGTTTTTAAGTCGATCGTGGAATAGGGCGCAGCCACGTAGAAGGGAATCCCATGGGCTTTCGCCAGCACTGCGACTGAGTAGGTGCCAATCTTGTTCGCCACATCCCCATTGGCGGCGATCCGATCGGCCCCCACGACACAGAGGTGAATTTTCCCCTGTCGCATGAGTGTTCCTGCCATATTGTCGGTAATCAGCGTCACGGGAATCTGATCCTGCATTAACTCCCAGGCCGTGAGCCGCGCGCCTTGCAGAACCGGTCTGGTCTCATCCGCGATGACCTGAATCTTCTTTCCCTGTTCCCAAGCCGTGCGAATGACACCCAGTGCCGTGCCGTAGCCGGCAGTTGCCAGCGCACCGGCATTACAATGGGTCAGCACCGTCTGACCGCTCGCGATGAGTTCGGCTCCGTGTCGGCCCATCGCCTTACAAAGGGCGATGTCTTCATCGAGAATAACTTGTGACTCCTTCAACAATGCAGCTTTGATGGAGGCGATCGGCTGCGTACGTAACGAGGCGAGCAGGTGTCTCATCCGTTCGATGGCCCAGAACAAGTTGACTGCGGTCGGCCTACTCGCCGCAAGGTGATTGCAGATCACGAACACTTCTTTGGCAAAGGCCTCGTAGTCGGATGCCCTGACGGCCTGAGCCCCGAGCGCAACGCCCATCGCCGCAGTCACGCCAATCGCAGGGGCTCCTCTGACTTTAAGACTGCGAATGGCCTCGGCGACGGTCTGATAGTCCCGGCAGTCCAGAAACTCAACGTACTCCGGCAATCGGCTCTGGTCGAGCAGCCGAACTGCACCGTCTTTCCATTCAACCGTAGGAACCATGGGGGAATCTTGTAGCGGGAACTGAGATGCAGTGCAAGGGGTGCCTTATTGTTTTCGCCGACCGCTCCACTCCAAAATCGTAATCATGGCCACAATCAGACAGGCTTGGACGAGCAGCAGCAGTGCCTCAGCCGTTTCGGCATGACGGAGGGCTAAGGCCGCCAGTCCGAGACAAATCGTCATGAGAAAGATCATGGCAACACTGGCCTGGCGAGACCCCAATGCGCGCTCCAGCCGGTGATGGAGATGATCTTTGCCCACATAGTCGAGCCATTCCTTCATGGAACGGACTTTTCCTGTCGCCACCCGTTCCACGGTGATGTGGATCATGTCGTAGATGAGCACGCCGAAGATGAGGAGCGGGTTACTGAATGACACGATTGGACTATGGTCTGCCCAATTTCCTTTGACGGCAAGACAGGCGAGCGTGAACCCAAGGAAAGTCGCCCCGCCGTCTCCAAGAAACACGATGGCAGGCTTGCGCCCTCGAAAATTGTAGGGAAGAAATCCCATCCCTGCCCCAATAATGGCGATAGCGAGCCAGCCCAATCCCGGCTGGTTTGTTTCAAATGCCACGACCCCCATGAATCCGGCTATAAGAATCGAAAGCCCCGTAGCCAGACCATCCATGCCGTCGAAAAAGTTGAAGGCATTCGTAATCCCGACGATCCAGAGCAACGTCAGCAGAACATTCGCAACGTCGCCCACCGGACCGCTTGGAAAGAGGGTCAGAACCTTGCCCGTGGCTATGACGATCCCGGCTGCCACAAGCTGGGCGATCAGCTTCGAAGACGCAGGCAACTCCCACACGTCATCGATGACACCGACGAGCAACAACAGCGATCCGGCCACGAGGATTGCAAGCATCCATTCTGGCAGGATCGAATTCAGAAGCACCGAGCCAAGAAACCCAAGGTAAACGGCCACACCACCGAGTCTGGGAGTCGGGTTTACATGGATCTTTCGGTCAGATGGGTGATCGACCAGACCCCATTGATGACTGAGATACACCATGAGCGGTGTCATCGCGCCGGCGCCGAGAAACGCAAAGAGAAGGATGTAGAGCCACCGGAGACCTTCAAACACGAAGAGTTCTCGAACTGTGGGAACCGCTAAGGCCGCCACACCCAGAAGGGCTCCCACCGCAGCCGGTGTCAACCAACGTCGGCTACTGCGCGCCGCAAACGGTGAGACTTCAACGTCAATGGCTTTCACGAAAGCACCTTGATCAACGATTGCTGAATGTGCCTGACTTCGTCGTCTGTGAGATCGGGATAGAGTGGAATGGAAAGCGCCGTTCGGTCCGCTTCATCGCTGTTCGGGAAACCGGACTGATCCAAATAGTGATGGAGCGGTCGAAAGACAGGTTTGCGGCAGTGGATCCCCTGCTGCTCCAAGCTATTGATGAGACCAAGCAGATTCTCAGGGTTGGTTCGAAATCGCGGGAGTCGAATCACAAATCGATAGTATCCGTGAGTCCGGCCTGGAGGCTCAGTCGGACAGACGGTGGTCTTGGAGGAGAGGACATCTCGATAGGCTGCCGCGAGGAAGCGGCGGCGTTCGTGAAAGGCCGAGAATCGTCCCAACTGGGAACGCCCAAGCGCTGCTTGCAGGTCGGTCAGCTTGAGGTTGAAGGAGAAGGGCTCCAGCGTCGGTGCGCCATCATATTCGCGCAGCGATTTGATTCGTCCGAGCAAGACCCCGTCATTCGACAGAACCATCCCGCCTTCTCCTGCACAGAGCAGCTTTGTCGCATAGAATGAACAGACGGTGAGTCGCCCGACCGTACCGACAGGCCGCCCCTGTTCCGCCACCCCTAGCGCCTGCGCACAATCTTCAATCAGGGGAATCCCCAGCCTCTCAAGTGCCGTCAGATCGGCTGGCAGACCGAACAAATGCGGGACAATGATCGCGCGAGTCTTATCGGTTACCGCCTGGCAAGCTGAGAGCGGATCGATGTTGAACGTATTCAGGTCGATGTCCACAAGCCTGGCCTGTGCCCCGACTCGTTGCGTCGCAAGCCAGGGCGCGGCGCAGACATAACTCGGCATGATGACTTCGTCACCGGCTCCAATCCTAAGCGCCCGCAGCGCCAGTTCGAGCGCCGCAGTCCCTGAGCTGACAGCCACCCCACCCTGCAGGCCGAAGAACGCTGCCATGTCGCGCTCGAATCGTTCAACACCGGGCCCTTGGGCAATCTGCCCGGAGCCAAGCACCTCGGCTGCCGCGCGCATATCCTCCTGGTCGATCGCAGGCCGTGAGTGGGGAATCATTGTCGCCACAGTCGTCATACGCCGATATTAATAAACAATCGTAGCGGGACAAAGCCTTCTGCGTTTTTCACCCGGCCTTGAATGCCACGGAAATGCGCTCCGGCCCGAATCACATCCACGATGCTCAGACCTTCGATGTTGGTCTTTTTCACCTGCGACACGTGGGCTTCAATCGATTTCACCTTTTCTTCGACCACTTGGTCGATATCGACGAAGACGGTCGGTGAGAAGTTCTGAGTTGTCGGCCCTTCGTAGAAGAGCACATTCTTGGTATAGCGGGTCGCGGTGATCGTACTCATCGCCAGATGCCGATGGTCCTGATGGGTATCATCGTGATAGTGCGTGAATATAAAGTGCGGCTGAATCTCTTTCACGACATCCTCGATCTGCTGGATCAATTCGCGGCCCATTGGAACCGCCGTATCTTCATACCCGCCCCAGAAGATTTTTTCGACCCCTAACTGTTTCGCCGACTCCTCCTGCTCCCGCTTGCGAACGCCGCCCGAGCCACCTTTATCGCCGGCCGTCATCACCATCAAGAAAATGCGATGCCCCTTTTGCGCATATTTGACTAACGTTCCGCCGCACCCGGCCTCGATATCGTCAGGATGCGCGCCGATTGCCAGGATTCGCATAGGCACCCTACGTTCGTTCGCCATCTCCTCCTCCTACGTCACTGTGACTACATTCTGTCCCGACCGAGCCTCGCGCAATCGCGTCAGCGCTTCCGGGCCGCAACAGAACAACAAATCGATTGCCGACATCGCCGGCATGAATGGTTCATAGACTTGTCGATACATCGGATGCTGGAACTGTTGAATCTCCAGCCTCAACCCGGACGATTCAAACCGTGTGGTGTCCAGATACTGCTCCCCGCCCGGACCGGAAAAATACCCCGATGCCCCAACGGCGTGACAGAGATCGATCAAACGGTCGGTGGGCTCTTCGCGCGCCTCCCACTCCGACGCACAACGGACGGGCGTCGTAATGCCGAAGGCCCCGAGCAACCAGTGAATCACGGCCATATTCAAGTCGTGTAACCCCTCCCATGGCGCCTCGTAGAGGTTGCGCAGTTCTGGTAGATAGCGGTCGCGGAATGGAGCCCGTGCATAATGCATCTCGAGCGCGCGCAAGTGCTGACTCCGCCAGGTCACGGCCTGATTGATCCGGACATCTTTCACCAGTTGGCCAAAACGATGGAGGACCGGCACGGTGATCCATTGGCACCCATCGGCAGTTCTGATCCGATTGCGATTTTGCCACTCATTCTTCTTGAACTGCACCGAATCCAAGGCTATGAACAGATCCGCCTGATCGATCTTGTCCAGATATCCAAGCCATGGCAGAAACTGAGGTTGATGAATCGTGACACGCATACGTACGCCTTCAGCCTTCAGCCTTCATTTCGAGGATCGGTCCCACAAAGATCGGATTACTCAAGAGCTCACCGCTGCCCGTTATCTCCACTCGATAGGTCGTCGGCTTCTCCGCCGGAACAGTTGTGTCTGCCCAATCGAAGCGGAACGGTGTCTCACCGGCCGACTGCGCGACCACTTGGCCGGAACGAATCACCCTCACCTTCGCAGGATGCCGCCCGCGGTCGGCCGCCGTGACGAATAGTCGGACCATGAGGTCGCGCGCCCCATCCGGATCAAGACTGTCACCGACCGACGCCGATTTGGTTCCGTCCTGGCATACCACTCGAAACTCATCCAACCGAAGTTGGACGTGATGATCGCCATCCCCCACCGTATAGGAGTGACCGGATTGAAGCGCCTCCAGCACACCGGCAGCGGTTCGCTCTTTTACCCAGAGCGCCGTGACGAGACGATGCAGATCCTTGCCCGGATCGTTCAATCCATGAAACGCCAGCTCTCCGATGAGCACTGGGACCGGCCGCCGCTCACTCGTAGACAATTGTAGTAACCGATCCCACAATTCACCCGGCTTGATGCTCGTTCGCCCATCCTGATAGAGCCCGCCGAATCCGGTGTATCCTGTCGTCTGCAGCAACGCCTCAGGGTGTGGCTCCGTCTTGACAATCACAGTTCCCAGTGGCCCGACAGCATGTTGTTGAAAATCTCTCGCTTCCGGCATCGACCAGAACACAAGCCCTCCCTTCGTCCTCACATCGTCGATGAGAGCCTGATACGGACGATACCCCAGTCGATCGTCATATGAACTAAATGCGGGGTGACTGAGAGGCCAGGCATTGGCCACCAACGCCACCGCAAGGGCAATGAGAGCGCAGGCAAACGTTCGCCGTAAGGATCGCCGATCTGTACTACGCCGGAGTGGCCTCCACAGCCAGACAGCTGGAACAACCAACAATATCGGCGCGCCATTCATCACCCCTCGCCAATCGAACGTGTAGGACCCCGCGTTCCCGCTTGCAGGAAGTGTCCGATAGTCCTCCGGCTTCGTCAGGCCCACTACCAATAGATTGCGTTGCGCATTGTGCATCGTCAACGTACGTTCCACTATCGAACCGGTCCAATAGTAATGGGGAGCGACCTCGACACCCGGCAGGATGATCAGCTTCGGGTGACGACTCTGCGCTGCTGCGATTTCGTCCAAGTACCGTTCGATTCCATACTCCAGTACGGATGGAAACCGGATCTGTCGTTTCAAGAGGCCAGGCAAGGGCCAGAGTCCATATTCATAGCGGAGAGCAAAGTTGTCGGTCAGAATCAGCGCGTCGAGGCCGAGTTGTTCCGCCCGTTCGGCCAGGGCCTCGACAGTCAAATCACCGGTGCTGGCAGTACTATGGACATGCACAGTGGCCAGCAGTTGCTGCCGTTCATCCGATGCCTGTGCGCGCGGGACAACACACGGCAGGCATGACACCAAGATCAGCACCAACAGGATCAGTCGATGCGTACATGGCTTCTGTCCGTCTCGCTTACCGATGAACACCGAGCACCTCGGTGAAGATTGATTCGATTGCGTGCACCATTGAAACCGAGCCATATCGGCTGTCCACGCTACGGCTTGCCGCCGCACCTAATTGCTTGGCCCACTCCGGTCGATCAAGGAACCGGCGCAGCGCCTCAGCCAACGCACCGGCATCACCAGGAGGTACCAACAAACCAGTGTGCTCGTGGCTGATGACGGCAGAAATACCGCCGACGCGGGAGGCAATCACCGGCAATCCGGCTGCCATGGCTTCAATCAACGCCCGCCCCATTCCTTCATTGAGCGAAGGCAGGACGAACAGATCCATCCCGGCAAGACAGGCCACGATGTCGTCCCTGTGACCCAAGAAATGCACGGCCTCGCGGAGACCGGACGATTCCGCTTGCCGCAAGAGCGCGTCATGCCGATCTCCACTCCCGACGATCACGAGATGGAGGGAGGGAAAATCCAGCTTCAGCCTCGCGGCGGCCTCAATCAGGTATTCATGGCCTTTGATATCGGTGAGCCACCCGACCGATCCGACCACAAGCGCCTCCGGTGGACAGCCAAACCAATCCGGCTGTTGCTTCCCCTGGGCTCTCGCCTGGACGAACCTCTCCCGATCGATTCCGCTCGGCACCACCGAGAATCGGTCGGCCGTGCCGACCTTCCGATCGAGGTGATCCTGCCGTTCCGATTCCGTGAGTGCAATCATTCGATCCGTGCGTGCACTCAGCACCCGTTCGATCTGAACAAACAGCCAGGATCGGAATGGACCGAAATGGCCGTAGAACACATGGCCGTGCGGTGTATGGACAATGACCGGCACTTGTGCAAGCCAAGCTGCCACTCGCCCTAACACGCCGGCCTTCGATGTATGGGTGTGGACCAGTGCCGGCCTCTCTTGGCGGAACAGACGAATCAATTGCCACAGGGCCTGTGCATCCTTGATGAGATCAACTTCTCTCGTGAGCGATGGAAGCAACATCCAACGAACTGCGGCCTTTTCAAGTCTCCGACAATTCTCCTCAGTCGCTGCCTGCCCGCCTTGCGCACCCCAACGACCTGGATGCCCGGCCACCACCAGCGGCTCGAATTGCGCACGGTCATGACCGAGTGCGGTCAGCATCGTGTTCTGGGCTGACCCGCCATAGTCGAGGCGCGTGATCAGATGGATCACCTTCCGTGCCCTAGGAGCTCGTTCAATCTTCGACAGGCTCACGAACAGACGATCCAGATCGGCCGTATGTGCTCTCCAGTTGTAGCGCCGTTCCACAACCTCCAGACCTTTCTTTGAAAAACGCTCTCGCTCACCTGGCCGATCACGAAACCGCTTCAGCAGCAACTGTAATGTCTTTGCGAGAGACCGTCCGTCCGTCCCTTCTGTGACAAGCAGTGGATCGACCGTGCTCAATACTTCTGGAATTGCACCGACCGGCGTCCCCATTACCGGTGTGCCGCAGGCCAACGCCTCAACCGTCACCAAACCGAATCCTTCGAGATGCAGCGTCGGCATCACGACCAAATCAGAAGCCTGGTAGTATTTCGCCAATTGCTCCTCCGGAACGAACCCAAGCAACTGCACTGAATCTTCTAGTCCATTGGTCCGAATCAGTTCTTCCAGCCGCGAGCGCAATTGGCCCTCCCCGCCGATGAGGAGCAGAAGATTCCGACGCCCTTCCCCGAGCATCGTTATGGCATCGAGGAGATGTTCCAACCCCATCCGGGGTACCAGATTACGAACCGTAAACAAAATCGTGCAGCCCTCGGGTAATTTGAGTTCCCGCCTGATCTCCTTTCGATCGTGGGGCGGATAGAACGCAGTCGGATCGGCTGCGCCGGGAACCACAGTGATAGACTTCGGTGCGATGCCGTGCGTGGCCATAACTTGTCGCTTCATGAATTCGCTCAAGACGATCACATGATGACAGCGACGGATCACCGTTCGTTCAATCCAACGCCGGGCGCGCACGCTCAGGCGCCGCCTGACCCGTTCCAGTGCCGTTACCCCACGTTCCACTCTGGTGAGGTACTCCTCATGTGCCAACGAGTGACAAACATAGATCCAGCGCCTGACCATCCCGTAGCGGAGCAAGATCGGGCCCAGGCCAGCCAGCGATTGATGAATCACCGCGATCTCGACAGGAGCGGTTTGCTGCGTGAGATCAAATGCGCGAAGAGAATTTTGCACGGAAGACCAGACAAATGCAGGCTCACTGGTACGCGTCACGGAATACCGCTGTTCGGTCACGCCTCTAATCGCCAGGTTTGCCTCTGCGGACGCGAAGGGAGCCCGCGCGATCACGCGCACATGATGACCAAGCTTGGCAAGCCCCAATGCTTGCTGCCGGAGAACTCGCTCGGCGCCGCCGATGACCTGTTCAATCGTGACTTCTGCAAGCAGGACGACGTTCATGCCGTACCCACTCCGACCGGAGGGCAGGAGACGGACTGCGCCACCTGCCGATGCCACAACTCCAACACCATGAGCGCATAGAGTTGATCCGTGAAATTCCGCCTTCCACTGTCGTGCTCCGCGAGCAACCACTGCACATAGGCAGAATTCACGTAACCCCGCCGTCGGATGGCCTGCTCAGAGAGCAGATCACGACTCATCTCGCGCAGATCCTGCCTTAGCCATCGTGCGAGTGGCAGCATAAATCCGCGTTTTTGAGAATCGATAATCCTTTTAGGTAAAGTATTTTGCAGCGCTGACCTCATAAATCCCTTTAACTTCCAACTTTGGAGTTTTGTCGCTGCCGGTAATGAACAGGCAAAGGCCAATAGATGGTGGTCGCAGAAAGGGACTCGAAGTTCAAGTGAATGAACCATGCTCATCCGATCGCCCATCCGCAGCAGATCGTCCGGCAGATAGGTCTGTAGATCGACGCCCATTGCGCGATCGGCTGGTTCCTGTGAAGGCCACCTACAGAAGAGACTTCTGACATTACGAAGAGCTGCGCTATCCACTACAGCGGACCGGAGTCCCTCGTCGAGTACCGGCCCGTCCCATCCCGCTGGCAGAAACGTCGTCCAACGGAGATATTGATCGCCTAGCGGGCGATAGCCGTCCACGAGAAATCGTTTCATACGGCCACGCACGTTACGGCCTCCTGAGCCGTCAGCTAGACAAGCAGCGGCACACGACGCAATCCATGAACGCATGGCCATAGGAAGCCCCGCATAGCGAGCCGCGGTCCGTATTCCAAGATAGCGAGGATAGCCACCGAAAAGTTCGTCGCCGCCGATACCGGACAACGCCACCGTCACGGACTGTCTGGCGACTTCGGACACTAAATACGTGGGAATGGCCGAGGAATCGGCGAACGGTTCACCCATGCCGGCTACCAGACGAGGAAGCAGCGCAACTGCATCGGGATGCAGCACGGCTTCCGTGTGGTCCGTCCCGAAGTGTTTCGCGAGGAGCCGGGCAGCCTCGATCTCGTTGTAGGATTGGTCTTCGGGAGCGTCGTAGCCGATGGTAAATGTTTTGATCGATCCGGAAATCGTCTCGCGCATGCAAGCCAAGATCGATGCGGAGTCCAACCCACCGGACAAAAACAAACCAAGCGGCACGTCGCTGACCAGATGCGCCTGAACGGAATCCCTCAGCACGCTCAGAAACCGCGCCCGTTGGTCTCCCAGTGAAGGGTCAACCCGATACTGGGCCTCTTCTTCGGGACGATAATAGCGCCAGAATTCCAACCGGCCGCGTGCAATCTTGAGAACTTCCCCTGGTCGAATCTGATACACACCCTCGACAATCGTTTCGGGACCCGGCACATAGAGCAGCGATAGGAAGTCTGCGATCGCCTGTGGACGAATCGTCCAATCAGGCAAGCCCTCCAGCAGCGAAGGCAGTTCCGATGAAAAGAGCACACGATGAGCCGCGCCTGTTTTCCCCGGTTGGACGGAGTAGTAGAGAGGTTTGATCCCCAGGCGATCGCGGACCAGCAGTACGAGGTCCCGCTCCCGGTCCCAGATGGCATAGGCAAACATCCCCCGCAACCGGTAAACCGCCTCTGCGCCCTCCTCTTCATAGAGATGCACCAGAACTTCGGTATCGCAATCGGACTGAAAGCGATGGCCCTTCTGAATCAATTCCCTGCGGAGTTCGCGATAGTTGTAGATCTCCCCGTTCAAGACCGCCCAAACAGACCCGGTCTCGTTCCGAACCGGTTGATGACCGCCGGTCGGATCAATCACCCGCAACCGCCGTACGCCGAAGGCCACACCTGCGTCGTGATGCGTTCCTTCCTCGTCCGGCCCCCGATGGACAAGTCGATCGAGCATCCGGTCAATCAGGACCGGGTCGTTGTCCCCCACAAGGCCGCAAATCCCACACATAGAATGACGACTCCAATTGAGCGTGCTACCGGCTCTGCTCCGTCAACACTCGATCTCGTCGTTCGTACTCCTCCCGCTCTTTCTGGTGGCGGGGTGAGACCTCTCGAGGCGGCACATCCACCGGCTCATATCGGGTATGCTTGGCAGACCCCACCGAGGTAAACAGTGTCCTCACCCCGAGCGTGGCTAATGCAGCGAGCAAACAGAGGGCAACGATGATGCCCAAAAATCTCATTGACATTCGCCGACGGTGCCTGAACGAATGGGGTATGCTCATGGCAATTTCTCCCTCCGCTGGGCGATGAGCTCAAACGAGGGGGCCCAGACCATGCGCCCTCCCGTCATCTTAAAGAGCGCTTCCGCACAGGACCAGAACGCCGTCGCACCAATCCGCCACTTAATGCGACTCATCCACGGATTCGCCGGGGTGAGAGGGCCCAGACTTGGAACCGAATTGTGGATTGCGATGGTGTGCAGTCCGATCTTTTCCAGCAACGAACGGAGGGCCTGAGGCGAATACAGAAAGAGATGAAATGCTTGATCATAGCGCGACCCAACCCATTTGGCTGGTGTTCGCATCGGGAGATGAAATGATCCATTGGTCGCTCTGATGACGACGAGACCCATTGGCGTGAGCGCACCCGCGACCTGCCGTAAGAGGCTCGCCGGATTCGTCACCGTCTCCAATACGTTCACAAGAGTAATCACGTCAAACGGTTCGCGCTCCCCGTTCTGTTCCAACCAATCTGCCGGCAGCACCGTCAGCCGACGACGAGCAGCACGCGCGGCTGCTTTTCTCGACAACTCCAGCCCATAGCAGGTCCATCCCGCCGACTGACAGAGCGACAAGAACGCGCCGTCTCCACAACCGACATCGAGCAGCCGACCGGGAGGCTGCCGGTACAGGCTAAGGCGACGTGCGACACTCTCAAAAACCGGGTTGCGGTCCGATGACGCCTCGGCCTCGCCGTAAACCTCGTCGTAATCATCCCGGTAAAACTCTTCGACCAGGGATTTCAATGGACGAGGATTCTGAAACACGAGACCACAGCCAGGACAACGCACATAACGCCTGGTCGGCGTCTGAAATACATCGACTGGTGTCTCCCTACTACCGCAGGGACAGAGGATTTGTTCTGTCTCCGGCATGGTTGCCGTCCTCACGCCGCCATCCGTTTCTGGACAGACGACTGTATGCCAGCGTCCTGCATGGCTGCATCAAAGATCGCCATCGTATCTGCAATCATGCGATTCACTGTAAACCGCTCCCGAACCACGGCTCGCCCGACTGCTCCCATCTTCGATGCAGCGGTCGGATCGCTGAGTATTTCTCGAATTGCCGCCGCCAACGCCTGGGGATCTCGCGGCGGTACTAGGAGCCCTGTCTTGTGATCTTCGATCAACTCCGGAACACCGTTGACTCGCGACGCGACGACGGGACAGCCCATCGCCAACGCCTCCAATAGTACAAACGGAAACCCTTCGGATAGGGACGGCAACACGACGACATCCGCGGCGGCCAGGACATCGGCGATGTCTTCACGGACTCCCAGGAACCGACAAGCCCTTTCGACACCTAGGTCAACCGCCATATGATGCAACGCATCGTGCAGCTCGCCCTCTCCCACGAACACACAGGAGAACTGCGGCCAAGTCTTCAGCAAGCTTGGAATTGTCTGCAGAAGATAGCGATGACCCTTCGCTTCAGTCAACCGTGCGATCATGACCAATATCGGTCCTGATACGATGCCGAGTTCATCTCGGACTTTCTTACGATCCGACTGGGATGAAAAGGCCGACGGGTCGACACCGTTGTAGACCGTCTGAACCCGGGTCGCAGCAGCCGGACACTCTTCGATTAAATCACGACTATTGGCATCCGAAACACAAATAATACGATGGACGATCGGGAGCGTCAGACGCAGCAAGAAAGCATAGAGCCTTCGTCTGAGCGCACGGACCTCGTAGTCTTTCAGTGAATTATGGACGGTCGAGATAATGACCGGCACGCCGGCCAGACGCCCTGCGATACGGCCATAAAAATTTGCCCTGGCGCCGTGCGTTTGGAGAATCGTCACTCGCTCACGCACGAGCAATCGCGTCAAGCGCAAGAGGGCAAAGGGATTGAACAACGGAGCCAAGTGAACGAGATGCGTCTCTACTCCGCGTTTCTCCATGCGTTCCACAAACGGACCAGGCTCAGGGCAGATCAAAAGCCCTCGAAATCTGCCACGATCGAGATGATCAAAAAGCAATTCAAGATACCGTTCTCCTCCTCCGTAGCCCGCCGACCCGGCCAGTTCTGCGAGGACGACGGGTGTCATGGCTTTCTCCCAAGAATCAATAGACTCCCTCGCAAGTGTGGGATGAGATAAAACGGCAGCTTGGCCCAGTCGATCGCGCTCTGGCGAGCGGTCTGCTGGCAGTCCTGCGTGTCCTCGCCCAGAAAAAATCGCGATAGAGCGATCTCAAACCCAATATGGCGCAGCATGTCCGCCAGCTCATGCATCGCATACTCCCGCGCGTGCGGTCGCCACTCATCGTTCGGATCGTCATAGCCGGGAGGGGCCAACCGATCGTTGGGCGATCGACCGATCAACAGCTTGAAGATATTGCCGATGCGAGTGACGTTGGGCGTTGTGATGACGAGATGGCCGCCGGACTTCAATATTCTGTAGGCTTCCGTCATCAGATGAAATGGCGAGGTGAGGTGTTCGACGATCTCCAGCGCGAATACCAGCTGCGCGGAATGGTCGGACAGCGGGACTTTTTCCTGGTACCCCTTGGACTTGAATTGTTGCCCAGCCGGATCGAGGTTGACGGTGAGAATGTCCGCATCGGCATCTTGTTTCATGAACTGAATGAATTCCGGACTAGCCATCAATCCGGCTCCGAAGAGACGCGCCGCTTTCGTCGGCTCGATCCCACGCAACAGCCGCAATAGGCTGCCTGGGAATGGACCGAAATCCACGATCGTCTGCAGTCCCTCCGGTAACCGCTGCAGTCCGCTTCGGAGTGCAACATGGAGACGATCACGACATTTCAATGCGTGATTCATCGGCGTGGTGAAACGCGTGTCCCGTGCTCCAAACGCGTCATACTGAGACGGCTGGTAGGCTCGCACCAGATGATTGAATTGACTAGCGGTAAGGTCATAACCCATTGGATTCACAGCCCCGTAGGAAGAGGTTGTCGGCGACGAAGAGACACTATCGGAAAACCCATGCGCGCCAGGATCGCCACTGACAGGACCATAAGGCACGGTAGCACAGGCAGCGCATACCGGCCAGCTTCCGCTGTGAATGGAATGTAGCCGAGCATCAAGCCGATCGGGAACACATAGAGCGGTAGGAGCTCCCGCCAACGAGACTGGTGGGACCAGGCACTCCAGAGTGAGAGGACGATCAAGCCGGGAACCAGCAGCAGCCGCTTCGCCACGCTGTAGATCGCCGTCAACCAGCCCCGATCGGCGGCATCCGTCGTAAGCCCTTCCACAAATCCCTGATCAGAGTTCAGTAAATAGAACGAGTTCCCGATCCAGAAATCGTAGGTTCGAGTCAGGGTCAGCCAGAGATATCGCGTCGGCGATTCTGTAATGCGCGCCCATCCCTTTGCGCGCAAGATTTGATCGGTCGACACATCGTACATCGCATGGGCATAGGGCAACGGCGTAATTCCGGCGCTCTCCCATATCTGGGACTCCATCGTCAGCGGCATAGGCCAACTCCCTCGCGACAATGGATCGCTGCCCATCCAAAGTCCGGCACCTACTCCAGCGGAGACGGGAATCACCGTGCCGAAGGCTTGATAGTTGCGCATCGTCCACGGTAACACCACAAGCAGACACGCAAGCAGGTAGAGGCTCGCTCGAGCCATCCTGACACGAAAGGAATCTGTACCGAGAAACGATAGACCGGCCAGCACAACGGCAAGCAGGATTGTCACCGGCTTGCACAGAATGACGAGTCCGGCTAGTAGACCGGCTCCCACGAAAAACAACTTTCGTGTTGAGGAAAGGCAAACAACCGTTGCCCACAGCCATGCGCTCATCAGCAGTGTCAACAGACTCTCGCTCCTGATCCGAGGGTCGTACGTCCAATAGGTTGGATAGAGAAACATGGCCGCCGCCGCAATTGCGCCGACCCAAGAGCCGAACAGCCTCCTTGCGACGAAGAAGATACAGACGCCGGCGCCGACGTCGAAGGCGGCGTGCAGATACGGCACCCATTCGGGCTGGTGACCAGCAACCTTGTAAAAGACGGCCAAGACGGATGGATACAGGGGGCCGACATGGGCCGACGGCGTTATGCCGTCCATGGTGAATGCTCCGAGCGACGCCAGATTCCAAGCCAAGGCGTCGAACAGATCATCAATGGCGTATCCCTGTCGTGCCGTATGGAGAATTGTCCACGCTCGTGCCAACAACCCCAAGGCGCCCGCCAGCATTAACAGCATTGCGGGAGACCATCGTCGGGCTGAATGCTTGTCACTAACCCGCGTCATTTTGTGCAAATTCCGATGAGATTCGTATCGCCGGCCACCCCTTCCTCATATTCAATATCTTCAGGCGTGATCGCCTCCAGCGTAGGTCCACCATGAAGCCGGCTGACCAGACCACCGAGCCTATGCCGAATCGAACGCGGAACGAGATTGCGGATGCCACCCGGATCGAATCGCCGGACGCCATCCATCGCTCGTTCAACGGCTTTCAATCGCGCACCCTGGCGGCGACCGAACCAACGGATGGTCGAGAAGTAGGGCACCAGGATGTCTCGAAACTCTTCCTGGTTGTACTCTCGTACGTGATAGGGATCTTCCGGTTTGTATGCCACACCCTTCCCATGAGGCGTAAATATGATCAACGTGCCGGTCTTGCGTAAGACACGCGCGACTTCAGCCACGAACCGTCGATCGTCCATGATGTGTTCAATGGTATCTTGCGACAGGATGCAATCGAAGGATTCATCACGAAAACCTAGCGCACACCCATCCATCGCTAAAAACGATGCGCCTGAATCACCGTAGCGGGCACGGTTGCGGGCAACGATCTTCGGCACGCAGTCTACCCCGACGACTCGACCGGCCTTTCCGCTCAGGTAGCCGGATCCATAACCAGTCCCGCAGGCAAGATCGAGTACACAGAGTCGGTCAAGCTGTGGGACCTGCCTGGCAGCCCACACATATCCCGACAAATTCACAATGTGTTGCGTGTCGGTTGGATAGGCTTCGCGGCGCTCCATGAGATCGACTGTCTCCCTACCCTTGCGGTCCAGATGAATAGGCACGCGCCTGCTCAACCGACTGCGGCCCACTCCATAGTCGACGGATCGTCGTCAGACAACTCTGTGTCCGCATACGCCGTTGCGCCGCAGGCGCACACCACATCGACTGCGCCAATCGCCATCCGGCTCCTCCCGCAATCCACCCTTTCATGATCCAACGCTTAATCGGAGAAAAATGTTTTTCGATATAGCGGATGCGGCTGAATTCCCATACAAGCTGTAAGCGTTCGCGATCTCGTCCGCTGCTGCGGCCGATGAAGTGAACGATTTCAGCCTCAGCGAGGTGATGCACGCGACAGCCTTGTTGATGCAGGCGCCGGCACAAGTCGACGTCTTCAAAGTACATAAAGAATGCTTCGTCCAATCCCCCCAATTGCTGCAAGAGCGATCGTCGAACCATCAAGCCTGCTCCGTTCGCCCAATCAACGTCTTGGGACTTCGTACAATCAACTGCGTGCGTCGCCACCGCGGCCAGTTGCATGTGAGGGGCTATTCGTTGAAACGGAGCCGAATAGATCAGGTGATCGCGAATGGAGGGAAAAGGGAAGCAGGTTTGGTTCAGGTGTCCGTCCCCAGTCCATTGTTTACAACTCACCGCTCCGACGTCAGGATGATCGTCCAGGTATGCGACCATAGTCTTGAGCGCCTGATCCTTGACAAGCGTGTCGCTGTTGAGCAACAGCATGTGCCGGCCAACGCTCACGGCCAAAGACTGATTCACGGCCTTCGCGAAACCTCGATTGTCCGGATTCGCAATGACCATCATGTCAGGGTAGACTTCTCTTAGTACGGCCACCGTCCCGTCCTGCGAATCATTGTCGACCACAATCACTTCGAAGACGATGCCCGTCGTACGGGCATGGATAGACCGAATACAATCGAGGAGCACTGCTTTTGTGTTGTAACTCACAATGGCGATGGACAAATCCACCGTCGATGAAATCAGAGACTGTGTGTCAGATGGCATCATGAACACTCGCTGCAGGAATGGAACTCTGCCACGATGATCTGTCGATAACAGGGGCCGACATTCAACCAGCGCCGCACATGGACCAACACGATAGCCAGGCGATGCAAGGCATAGCTGACCCGGTCCGTCCGCACCCACAGATGAAGCAGCATCCTGTGCACCCATACATTCAGGTTCGGTTCGCAGTGCAACCGAATGGGTCGCTCACTATCTTCAGCAATGCCCTCCATCTCCGCGAGAACGGCCTTCAGCCTGGGAAGACCGTGGGCAACGTGTTCTTCGAGAAAGGGAAACGACCCACCCCTCCGCACTCGATAATACTGCTGCAACGCCTTATCCTCTTGCTCGGATTGAGATCCCATTGGACATCCTATGTATACTCGCCGCCTGGTGACCCTCATGAGCTCCCGCAGAAAACGGTTCCTGTCAGAAGACTCGATGTGCTCCAGTGTGTCCATACAGACTGTACAGTCGAACGACCTGGACAGAAACGGTAACGCCTGCCCCTTCGCGAGAATGGGAGTGACAAATGCGGGGCACACACCCTCCATCACACAATCCACTCCCACCACCGGCCGACGAAGATACGTTGTCAGACCTGAACGGTTCACCCCAACCTCCAGAATCAGACCCCGCGGGGATTCAGCACGAATCGACTCCACCACCGGCAAGTACCGCAATGCAATTTCAGGCACCCAATCCGGATAGCGACGATTCCACCAGGTTCTTACCAGATGCAGCATGAAGCCCCTCGACGTCAGTGTTGATCCCAAAGAACTTTGAGCCTGGGCACTTCCACCGACCAGAGATACCAACCATAAAGTCCAAGTCCTCCCAAGCAGACAGAGACCAACACCCAGGAGACCGGCGGTGTTGAGGTGACTCCCGATATCATGAAAATAATTCCTGCAAGGAGCCCTGCCAGCAAACAGGCCCTTCCAGTCGATCGGAAGGTGATACCTACTGCCGGTCCGATGAGGGCTCTGGTCCCGATTCCTTGTAACAGCACTCCCACCAGATAACTGGCGACCAGCGCGATAGCGCTTCCGGTCAGACCAAACACCATGGTCAATGGCACAAGCATCATGGCGTAGCAGAGAAACTGTCCCCCCCAACTCTTCAGTTGGAGGTCCGGTCTGTTCGCCCCATAGTGCAAGGCAGCCATCACGCTCAAATACCCGGCGCATACAGCATACAAGCAGAGTATTCTGAGCGGCTCGACGACGGCGAGCCACTGAGGACCAAATGCCAAAGGCACGATGACCGGAGCCAGTACCGCAACGCCGGCCGCCAGTGGAATGAAGATGAGGCCAATCAGGCCCATTTGAAGTTCAAATACACGAACGGCACCAAGTCGATCCCGTTGAAGTAAGGCGTAGGTAGGCATGCTGATCTGATGAATCAACACCGTAGCCCGCACGCCCAACAAGAGAGGAATCGCCAGCGCAATCTGATAGAAACCCAACGCGTCTTGGCCGAGTATGCGGCCGATGACCAGCTCTCCCCCGCTCATGACGCCGAAGATGCAGAGCGTGGTGACATTCAATTGCTTTCCATAGCGCAGAAAGTAATTCCATGCAGGGCGGCAGAGCGATAGGCGTGGCCGAAACGGCGCTACCCAGAATGACATGAGGCTGCCCACGCACATCCCGATCAGCTGCCCAAGCAATAGCGCCCATACGTTACGGAGCCACAACGCGAGAGCGATGATCGCGCCGGCTTCAATCACTCGACGGACGAGATCCATGATGACACGGAGACGCAGATTCAAGTTTTTTAAGACGATGGCCAAGGCCGGACTCTGTAGCCCCTGCAGCACGAGCAACCAGGCATGCACCCGCAGCAACGACGCTAATTGAGGCATCTGCATGGCTTGGCCGATCAGATCGGCCGCTGCCCAAAGACATACGGCCATGGCGACTCCCCGCCCAATCGCTACGGTCCACGCGACAGCCAAATCCTCACGGTCAACCTCAGCTTTGGCGATCAAGGCAGATTCGAGGCCTAGTTCACTGATTGTCATGAATGCCAGAACGATGACGGCGGAGGCAGCCATCACGCCGAAATCGGCCGGAGTGAGCAGGCGTGCCACCACCATGAGCTGGATCGCCGCGATCACTTTATCCAGCACAAATCCCGTTCCAGCCCATCCTCCAGCCTGGAGAATCCGGTGGCGTAAACGAGGCTGGGCTGGTTCGGCCCTACCCTGTTTGACCTGGGATTCTCTCATTACCATGTCACGACCGGTTATCATGCTGCCCGCCTCGTTGCAGCAAGCGCCGCGTTGCATACGTGTTCCAGTTCTTGGGCTCGCGCTCCCCATGTATGAGCCCGGATTACCGCCATCCGCCCTCGCTCACCCATTTTGATTCTCTCATCAGGGTCCTCAAGGAGATGCACCAACTGCCGGGCCAAATCCTGTGCGTCGTCCGGCTCCGCTGCGAGCCCACAGCCGATGGCCTCCACCGTCTCTCCATATCCTGGCCCGGCTGTCGTAATCACAGGGCGCCCACAGGACAGATATTCCCACAATTTCATGGAATCACCGGGATACGATCGAGTCTGCCGATGCAACACGACACAAACATCGCACGCGGCAATCCATGTCGGCACCTGCGCCCAATCGGCCCGACCGACAAAATGAACGATATTCGTCAGCCCTTGTTGCTGGACCAGCTGTTCGAGCGCTTGTCGTGTTTGGCCTTCGCCCACCAGCCAGAAGCTGGCGGAAGGAATCGTTGCGCGTACGAGAGGCACGGCTTTGATTAACGTCTCCAAGCCATGCCAGGGAAAGAATCCTCCGACAAATCCGATGTAGAGACCTTTGGCAGGAAGTCCAAGAGCTTTCCTGGCAAGCTCTTGAGATTGAGGGTGAAAGCGAGCCCCGTCGACTCCGTTGCGAATCACGTGACAACGGTCCGGTGGGATGTTCCAGACGTCTTGCATCTGCGTGACAATCTCGAGGCAGATGCTCACCACCGCCTGCACACGGCGTGCAGCTGTTTTCAACGCAACGCGAAGCCCCCACCGTACGAACGGGAGCCGCCAGATCCCTTGGACCTCTTCCTCCGGGAAACCATTCACAAAGAGCACACTCGCGCAGGCATGGTTGGCCAGGGCGAGCAGCGGGGCGATCTGCCCTGGCGAATCGAACCACAACAGTACGTCAGGGCGCCATGCCGTCAATTCCTGCCGTAGGGCCTTCCATGAAGCAATCAGAAACGAGAGGGGCCGAAGACCAGACACCCGCCACACAGGGACAGGTCGGAAGGACACCGAGGCAAACTCTTGTGCAAGTTGATGGCCCAAAACAGGCTGGGGTGCCACAATTCTGATGGTATGGGTGCGCAGCGAAAGGGCCTTGGCAAATTCCAGCACCTGCCGGGCTCCGCCTGCCGCAATGCTTAGGTCTTCATCACAAAACACGAGGATGCGCATGGTGTGTCGATACTTGCTCGTTTGCAAGCCATTCTCTCAAGCGATTAGTAAGGTATTTCCAACTAAACCGTTGTTCAACAAAACGTCGGCCCATTGCCGCCATACGGGCCTGCCGGTCCGGATCGCTTAAGAGTGCCAGCAATGCCTGAGCCAACGCGTCCGGATCATCCGGCGGAACCAAGGTGACTCCGGCCTCTTGAACGAACGTGGCGGAGACAGAAGGAATCGCGCTGGCAATCACAGGCTTTCCGCAGCTGAGATAATCGAAGATTTTGACCGGAGACGTTTCTCCCCGGTCCCCTCGAAACGGAGCCACACAGAGCGTCATTGCACCGATCCATGTGGGAACCTCCTGATAGGCTATCCTGCCGGCCCAGGTAATACAGGAATTCAGAACCAGACGATCTGCTTGTTGCTTCAACTCCGGCGCGGCTTCTCCGTCACCAACTAGAAGGAGGTGCACGGATGGTAGGGTACGTCTGATAATTGCCATCGCTTCCAACAAACACTGCAGTCCTTGATATCGGTAGAAACTTCCGACAAAACCGATGTAATCACGGTCTAGGCCCAACCCAATTCGCCGCCGACATGTCGCTGAGTCCTGAGGGAAAAATAACCCGGTATCCGTTCCACTCGGCACCACAGCGACATGTTCAGGGGCAACCTGATAGCGGCGTATCACGAGATCGCGCAATCCTTCTGTCAAAACGACCACGCGATCGCAGCGGCTGAGAGCAAATGACGCCAACCAGTGCTTGAGTCTCCTCTTGAGCGTACGGTCGGTCTCTGACCAATCAGGCACTGGCTCCCCGTTTACTTCACAGACGCACTGCGCACCGACCAGTCTCGCGAACACCAACGGATGCGGACTGTCCATCCACCGGTAATACACGATGTCGGGTTTCGACCGACAGGCTTGTACGAGTCCGACCAGACAGGAGAAAACCGCGTAGGAAATCGGTCGCAACACCGGCCAAGGAATGAGCGAGATCGGGGCAGTCGAGAATCCTCGCTGGAGCAATGAGGATCGATATCGTGGAGGAAGAACAGTCACGCGATCGCCTCGCTCGACGAGCTGCCGCGCTAAGGTCCATAGACGGACAAGCCCCACAGGATCGGATGGTGCATCCGGTTCATACCAATAACAGAAGAGGAACCACCTCATACCAGTGCTCGCTGAGGGGCAGGATTCTTCTGCTCCGATGTGAGGCGTGGCAAGATCATGACGAGCCCCGCGCACAGCCAGAAGGGCTCCATGATGCGGATGATAATGAAGGTATTTGCTCCGATGCCGTGTGCAAGCATTGCCACTATGCCGAGCAGCAATCCATGGGCCAATCCTTTGCAAAATGGATCCTGTTCGGCCAGAAAGGTCTCCCGTGCGCGTCGCCACAACCGGACGATCAGGAAGATGAATGCGACGAGGCCGGCAAGACCTGTTTCACCGAGGATCTTGACATATTGGGCGTCCGCCCAGGCATAACCCGTCACACCGCGGCCGAGCACAGGACTGTGGAGCCAATCTTTCAGCACATACTGCCAGGAACGCAGCCGCTCCGTCGTAGAGAGATCCAACCCCACACGTCCCACAGTGATCTCGCCCCCATATTGACGCCCGAAGAACGTCTCGCTGACCCGATTTTTCACATTATCCGGCGCGACAAAAGGGAGCGTGATCGCGAGCAGGAGTATAAACGCTACCACACCAGGACGCCGCCATTGGGTCGCCACAATAGCCAGGATCAAGACGCCGGCAGCCAGGTAGGATGAGCGGGAGAGCGTGGCCATGAGAGCCAGACTTATGAACCCCATGAGAAGGGCGAGCAGGACCCGAATCGACCCGGACTTCAAGTGGAGGAAGAGGCCCATGACGATCGCCATGATAAAGACGAGATACCCGCCGAGCGTATTAGGTTCGCCGCTTTCCCCTTCAAACGGCGCGCTCGCCCGTTGCCCGCTGGGAATCTGAGCGATGGCATACACACTGATTAAGAAACACACCGCCAGTAACGCCGTGACTAAACTGACGACCTGTCGTTTGGACGACACATGATTGACGACCATGAAAAACACAAAGAAGTATTCAAAATATTTCAGGATGAAAAAGAAGCCCGTGAGCGGGCGGACGCGATCGGCGATGACGCCGATCAGCGTAGCGAGCACACAGGCCAGCATATAGTAGACAATGGGCCGATTGATCGGGGTTTCGCGAATGAGGGCCAGGTCTCGATAGATGGTCGTCTTGACCAGCCAACTGAATCCGATGATCACGAGCAAGAGATCGTCCACGCGCAACGAGAGCGCTCGCTCACCGACGCCCCGTCCCTCTACTCGACCGATCGTGATCTCCGGAGAGAGTAACATGGAAAAGATCAGTAGGAAGAGCGAGGCCGGAACCGATGTGAAAGCCACCAGCACAATGAGAAAACCCAAGACGACTTGTATCCCGATCAACGGAGTCGTCAACGTAAGGCCGAGCGCCAGCACGGCGGCCAGCACCGAAACGATGACGGCATCCTGCGGTTTCACCATCGACGCATGCATGGGATGTGGCTCCTACTGCCGCGTCAGCGATACTCGTAGCGGTAGACACCGTAGTCCGGCGTGACCTCGGATTTCACGTTCGTCAAGACAATACCCATTACATTGGCCTGCGCATGGTCCAGGAGGAACTTGGCTCTCTTGAGAGCATTCCGGCCGATCCGCCCGACTTGGTAGACCAGAATCGTCCCATCGACACGTGAGCTAAACGCCACCGCATCTGTAACCGGGAGGATGGGGGGAGAATCAAACAGCACGAGGTCGTACTCCTCATTCATCTCACTCACGAGCGTCTTGATCTTGTTCATGTTAAGAAACTCGTTGGGATTACCGACCTCCGACCCGCTGGTCAGAATATGCAGGTTGTCCAACCCCGGCGTGCCCATCACTCGATCTAGCCCCATCGGCCCAAGCATCAGATCCGTCGCGGACCGCACATGGCTGCGCCAGGAAGTGCTGCCCACCAGGGCATCCGCCAGACCAGGTACCCGCTCAAGACCTAACCGCTGATGCACAATCGGTCGGCGGAGATCTGCATCAACGAGTAAGACTCGTTGCCCTTCCTGCGCAAGCGTGATCGCCAGATTGGTGACGCAGGTGCTCTTGCCTTCTCCAAGGCCCGCGCTGGTGAAGAGGATGGATTTGACCTTCCGATCCATGCTGGCGAATTGAATATTCGTTCGCAGCGACCGCAGACTCTCTGATAGGACCGACTTCGGATCGATCAGGCAAATGAGTTTCGAAAAATTTTCCACGTCCAACGCCGAGGCACCGGCAGGAAGCGCCGCGCGGGCGGCTTCCTCCATCTCCTTGCTGTTGAACTGGGGGATAACGCCGAGGACCGGCACCTTGAGAAACTCTTCGACTCCTTCGATAGTACCAATCGAGGTATCGAATGCTTCGCGCGCAAAGGCGATGACGATCCCGAGAAACACCCCCATGAGTGAGCCAACCATGAGGTTCAGTCCGGTATTGGGCGAATTGATCGGTGCAGTGGGTATAATGGCTGGCGCCACGATCGTGACTTCTTCGATCCGTTCCGCACTTTTGATTTGCAGTTCTTGGTGCTTAGCTTTGAGGGTCGCCAATAAATCAGCGTTGACTTTCACGTCCCGTTCGAGGCGGCTCATCTCAATCGCCGCTCGCGGGAACTGTAAATAGCGGGCCCGAAAGCGATCGCGCTGCTCCAACAGGGTCGCTTCTCGATCTTGCATGGTCTTGAGCTTCGCTCGGAGTTCTAGAAGCATCTCGCCTTTGACGTTATCGATCTTATTCTGCTGCTCCCGAACTTGCGGGTGATCCGTTGTGTAGTTGATCAGGAGAGTGTTTCGTTCCTGGATGAGGTCAAGGAGACGCTGATTCAAAATCGTGAGCAGCGCATTCTGCTCCTCGGTGAAGATCCGGCCACTTTGATTTCCGATCACTGCATCGCTTCGGTTGAGCACCAAAATCTGCCGTTCCCCCTCCGCTCGCTTTCGCATTACTTCATTATGCTGCTCTTCAAGCTTGGTGAATGTCTCCAGCGCAGCGCGCGCCTCATCGTTCAGGAAGACCTGTCCCTCCCGTTCCCGAAAATCTCTCAGCGCTTCCTCCGCCTTGTTCAACTGCTTTTCAAGGCCGGCTAACTGTTCTTCGACAAAACGTCGCGACTCCATGACAAGGCGGTTTCGGGCCATGATATTTTCAAGTCGATACGCATTGGCCACCGAATTGGCCGTCTTCTCCGCCATTTCCGGTTGATCGGAGGTGGCAGTGATGCGAATAATATTCGTATCGCCTTCCCGCTGTGTCATGATTTCCTGACCAAGGTTGTACACCGTGTTGAGATAGGTGGCCGATTTCCTCTCCTCCGGCGACGCGCTAGCCGGTACGCGCTCTAATTCCATCGCCACGCGCTCCATGACTGGGAACCCCCGGATAAACTCGGTCTGGGAGTTGAGGTCGTTGGCGTTCGAAAAGGACATGCTCTCGATCAACTGCTGAGCCACAGTGCTCGTTCGGTCGAACTTTACCCGCGCAGACGCTTCATACAGCGGGCTCGGCCTGAACATTTCAGAAAACAGAAACGTGAACAATACCACCAGTGCTGCAGCCAGTAGAATGAGGTACTTCCGTTTCTTAATGATCAACCAGTAATCGATGACATTGAGTTCGTATTGAGCCATTAGGTCAGCGTCCTTCTCTTGTCTTGTCTACTACTATCATCGCCCCATCACTGCATTAATAATGAATACCGGGTAGAGCGGTGCGATCGCGGACGTAATGATCGGCATGATCATTTTCCCGGCTTCCGAAGCATCGCCCAGATGTTCACGCGGTACAAAGACGATATCGTTTTCTTCTAGCGCAAGATTCCTCGTCATATCGCCATAGGTAAAAGCGCGCGCAAGATCGGCCATCATAATGCGCGGATTTGCGAGATCACCGCCTCGAATAACCCGGACTTCTTCCATCAACGCCGTTTCCTGGTACGAGTCAGCGGCCGCAAGGGCTTGCAGCACGGTCATGTGTCTCTGCATGGGAACCATCCCGGGTTTCTTCACATCCCCAAACACGAACACACGCTTGACCTTCAGCACTTTCTTCTTCAGCAGGACCTGTACGTGCGGCTGGCGCATATAGGGCACCGCGGCTTCCTGGACACGGGCTTCCGCCAAGGCCCCGGTGGCGCCCCTGACATCCACCTCCATAAACCCGACCGAAATTTTTCCATTTTCCTGCACGACACTGACGAACTTCTCCTCGCCCGCGCCCCGACGAATGATTACCTCAAGTGTGTCACCTGTTTCGATGGGCGTGTCCGAGGTCGGGACGGTTTCATCGGCGTAGACATCTCCCTTCGGCAGCGGTGGAACCGACACCCCAGGAGGGCTGATTGCCGACGGCGGCAAAGACGAACTGGCGGGATTGTGACACCCGAGAAACGTCACAGCGAGAATCGTTCCAGCACCTAAAAGACCGATAAGATGTCGGGGTATTAGCTGTCGCACGACCTCAGCTCCTATTTTCCTATGGCGGCAGATCAACCGATGGGCACCACTTCTACAATATGCACGGAAGCCTCCGTCCGCATATCTACCGTCCTCGATACCGGCACATGACCTGATACAGCCTCTTGCGAGACTTGCAAGATAGGACGCATTGGGTACTGCCGATTCAACTGAAATACGACTCCTATTTCGCCGGTGTTCAGACGCACGGTAGTGCCTAACGGATAGATCGAGAGTTGGTCGATCAAACTCTTCAAAAGGTGATACGGAAACACCGCCTTGCCGTGTACGAGCAACGCACGGATTGTCTGATGAGGCGACATGCCACGTCGATAGGGTCGTGGGCTCATCAGGGCATCAAAGACGTCTGCCAGTCCGATGATGAAGGCCATCTCATCGATCCGATCACCGGTCAGCCGGTTTGGATAACCGCTCCCATCCTGCCGCTCATGCTCCTGAAGAATCACGCTTCCTACTCTCGGATAGGCTGCTCCGACTTTCTTAAACAGACGGGCTCCGTGCTCTGGATGCTGCCTCATGTCCTGGAGTTCTGCTTCTGTTAACGCGCCGGCCTTGTACACCAAAGAATCAGGCAGGACGAACATGCCGAGATCGTGCAGCAATCCTGCTAACGCAACCTCTTCCAGCTTCGCCGGCTCGTACCCGAGTGCGCCCGCAATCTTCACACTCACGATTGCGACATTCACGGCATTGCTGACGAGATAGTCTCCGACATCTCGCTGCAGGGCAGCCTGAATCAGTTTGTCATTGGCTCCAAGAGATCCCACGACGCCGGATGCGATCCGGACTAATTCATCGAGCCTCCAAGGCTGCCGCGTCTGAACCGCATGCTTGATTCCCTGAAGCTCATGGCATGCACGTTGATACCAATCAGTTTCAGGAGCGGACGGTGAAAGTATGGAAGGAGGAACGGGAACGCCTGTCGGTTCCTTGGAATGGATGGAACTCTTCACATCAGAACTACCGGCTTCCTGACTCGACTGTCTTCGGATTAGATCGCTTAACCGCGTCACAGCCCCCCCAGCATCTCTCATGATCAGGCGCAACACGCGCTATCGGCTATTCGCTCGTTTGCCAACTGGAAGGGATGTCACAGGTTTCTCCTCCATCTTGGCAAACTCCCGTTCCAACATAGCCCTGATGAAACCACTAGTCGTGTATCCCTGCTGTTTCAGGTTATCGAGCTGGGTTTTGAGATTCACAGGTAACTGAATCACAATTCGTACGAGATTTGGCATACCCTAGCTCCCTAAAAATTAGACACTACTGTGCCAAGCCCGCACGGATGAATGCACATGCTATGCCTTGCTAGCAACTGATGAGAAACAAGCAAAATTGAGAACTTATGCTATGAAGCTTTCACTGATGGAGGAAGGAGGGACGAAAATCGCCTTGCTGAGACGTGAACTGTGCACTCTCTCCCCGTACGAATTCTGCACCTAAGATCCAGCGACAAAGGTTCCATCGCATAGGTCTGCCCTATGCCGTCAAATGGTAGTCGCTAAGAGTCACGCCATTGCTTCCAAATCCGAACCCAGTTTGCCGCTTCACACATCCATAGGCACGAGGCCCTATTTGTCGGCTGCCATACCAATTCTCTCGCTCGATGCACGTGAAGCGACGCATCGGAAACTCCTCCGGTAAACCACACCCCACCGTCACGATCGGTCCGTAACACCGTACTACCTGCAGACCTGTATGCATCGAGAACAGGAAGGGCCGGGTGTCTATATCGGTTATGGCGCCCTGCTGAAAATACCGCATACCGGGGATGCAACGATGCCAACCACTCATGGTTCAACGAACTCACCGCTCCGTGATGAGGCACCTTGAGGACAGTGATCGGACCGTGAGATGGTGCGCGGGTCATCCGTGATAGACCATCATGCTCGACATCCGCGGCGAAAAGCATCGTATGGTTCCCACACATGAGGCGCGTGACCACTGAACGATTATTCAGCACATGCTCACCCACATGGCTATCGTGGAGCGGTACATTGAGTGGCTCGTCGGCTGGAGGATTGAGGACTACCAGCCGACAGGGGCCGGACGACACGATCTCCTGTCCTTCTCTGGCCACCTGCTCTTGTACCCTTCGATCGGCCAATGATTTCTGCAATCGCTTGTAGAACAGTTCTTCGCGAGTGTCCCCAGACCCCCAATAGCGTTTGACGATGAAATGGCGAAGCACCCAAGCAAGCCCTCCGACATGATCAAGTTGAGGATGTGTGCCAATGACCTGGTCGATAGCATGGATGCCCCGGTTCCAGAGAAACGGAGCCACGACTGCACGACCCATGTCGAATCGCTCAAACGTTGCCCCTCCGTCGATCAACACGACCTGTCCATCAGGTAGCTCAACGACCGCACTATCGCCTTGCCCGACGTCAAGGAATGTGACTCGAAAACGATCCCCATCAAGAAACATCCGTGGAGACCAGGCCCACCACAGCAATACCAATACCACTCCGGCACCCGCTGCCAACCGGAAGGCCTTGCTTCCTACTCTCTGCCACAGCAGCACGAAACAGCCATAAAATAGCAACATGGTGAAAGCCGAAGGGGCAGCGACATGCCATTCCCCGCCCGGTAGCATTGACACCAGACGCACCGCAGCCACAAAATGTTCGAGAAACCACTGATTCAGCGAAGCCAGTGGCAGCACGGTTCCCCCTATCACGATCTGCCAAATTCCGGCAGCGAGTCCGATCGGGACAAGCAGGATTCCCATCACGGGAACGGCCACCACATTGGTAAAAAGACCAAGCCACGGCAATTGATTGAAATAGTATGCCACAAGAGGAATGGTCACCAAGGTCACCACTCCGCTCATGACCACAGAGTCTCTCCCCCATCGAACGCTAGTTCTCAGGAACGACGGTTCGTTCGGCATCTCCTCCGTTTCAGCTGCAGCCGGCCAGGAGAGCCACCCTGCAATGGCAGTGACGGACAAAAATGAAAGCTGAAAGGAGATATCGAATAGCGCCTGTGGATCGTGCAATAGAATCCCCACTGCAGCGGCAGAGATGGCATGAAAGAGCCGACGTTCTTGGCCCAGCCAAATTGCAGTCAGGCCCACAGTCACCATCAGCAACGATCGCATCGTGGCCAGTTCCGCCCCAGCCAGGCAGGCGTAACCTGCGACAGGAAGGAGCGTACACACAGCGGCTAGACGAGTCGGCGTGATTCTCCTCGAAAGTGCAAGAAGCCAATTCGCAGGCAACAGTAGCATCGCCCCTCTGACGACGGCGAAGATCAGTAATGTGACGAGAGCCAGGTGGCTCCCGGAAATTGAAAGGAGGTGGACTGTTCCGGTCACCATGAACTGATCACGCAGCTCTGGGTCCAAATACCCTCGATCACCGAGGATGATGCCTACATAGAGTCCCAGTGCAGGCTGGGGAAG